>Ga0209536_100000251_pt1 | contig 85109 bp, 80 predicted proteins | sample DeeMarSeWOR28_12_FD_187461 | JGI IMG/M metagenome (GOLD analysis project Ga0209536, IMG submission 187461) | Marine sediment microbial communities from White Oak River estuary, North Carolina - WOR-2-8_12 (SPAdes) (version 2) | ecosystem: Environmental > Aquatic > Marine > Intertidal zone >... | reverse complement strand
CGATGTTGAGCACGACGCTTTGTGCAGCGCGACGAAGTTGCTCGGCAAGGGGTTTGTCGCGCGCTCGAATCAGCCGGAGCACCGGACCGAGCTCGCGCATGACCTCTCGGGCTCGTTCGTAGACGTTGTTTCTTTCCATGAGCGACTCCTTGGTTTGGGGTTTGGCCTCACCCCCGTGCGGCCAAACCTCAGACCAAGGACAAGCGAGGACGAGTCAGCGACAGGGACAGCGTCAGTGTCAGCGTCAGTGTCAGTGTCAGCGTCAGTGTCAGTGTCAGTGTCAGTGTCAGCGTCAGTGTCAGTGTCAGCGACAGGGACAGGGACAGCGAGTCACGAGCACGCCCGTCGCGACCCGTCCTCCGGGGATCGCGGTGCGCGGGTTGAGAGGCCGGGAATCGGGGTATTGCGGATCGTGGCCGTTGACGTCGCCGAGCGGGCTACTTCTTGAAGAACTTACCGAAGATGCTCGGCCGTTTGCTGTCGCCGCGCGGGGGTGGGGCGGTCGTGCGTCCCTTCGATTTGCGCATCTCGCCGACCCGCACCTCGCGCAACGCTTCGAGGTTCTTGGGATCGAGCTTGGCGACCTTCTTGAAATGCTTGAGCGCCTTGTCGTGGTCTCCACGTCTCTTCAAAAAGTGCGCGCGCACGAAGTGCCCGTGGACGTGATCCGGGTTGAGCGAGAAGGTCTTGCGAAGGAGCTCGCGAATTTCGCTGGCGACGTCCCCGTCTTCGACGCCGCGATGAAGCAGCAAGATCCACGCCTTCATGGCTGGGTAGTCGGGCTCCTTGCGCACCACGGCCATCGCCGCGTCGCAGATGACCAGCGCCTCGTCGTAACGCCGCCGCTTCACCAGCACGTCGACCTTTTGAAAGTTGATTGCGGCTTCCACCATCACGTTGAGCTTTCGCTCGGATTCGGGGGTTCCGCCGCCCTGCATCACGGTCTTCTGATATTCACCGCGTTTCTTCGCGTCGCTCAAAGTGTCGTTGGCCACCGTGACGAGATGGAATATCTCTTCGACCCACGGGCGCAGCTCCGCGAGGTCTGGAGGCAGACGGTCCGGATGCCACTTCTTGGCAAGCGTCACGTACTTTTGCCGGATCTCGTCCCTGTCGGCCGACTCCCTCACGCCGAGCATCTCGAAGTAGTTTTGCCGGTCCATCATGCTGATGACGCGCGTGGTTTCCTCCCAACGTTTCCTGTGATCCGGCGTGAGCTCGGGGGGCGGGTCGGGGGGAAGGTCCCGCGGTGCGACGATCTCGCCAGAGAGCGAGCCGGCCGGGGGCAGATTGCTGATCGAGGTCGGCAATACGGAGTCGCCCGACGGCATCCGCGACTCTCTGGCACCCGGCGGCGTCGAGGCCCGACCTCTCGGCGGCGGCACGCTGCCCGAGCGAGGTGACGAAGGCGGCGAGGAAACGCGCTGCCGATTCTGCGACGACGACACTGCCCTGAGCTTCTGCTGGGAGACGGCGCGGTACGGCTCCAAGCAGTCCGTGATCGCGAGCAGATAGATCATGCGCTGCGCGACTTTGGGGTCGCCGAATTGTTCGATCAGAATCGCAGCGGTGGCAGGCTCGGCGCGCATGAGCTCGATGAACGCCATCTCGTTCGACAGGAGCCCGAATCTTCCGAGGGGGGCTCCCATCTTGATCCGCTGCCGCTCGGTCCCGAGCTTGCGGATCACGCGAGCCATCGCGTCGCGCGGCGCCTCGCCCCGAAGCGCGGTGGCGATCAGCGCGAAGATGTCGACCTGCCCGCGCAGCGCGTCTTCCGCGCTGCTGACCAGATCGGCTTCATAGAACGCGTACGGAGCCTCGGTCCGATGGAAGATCGCCAGCATGCCGCGTTCGAGGTCGGAGGCTGGATCGAGGAAGCGGCCGACCGCGGGAGCCCCGGAGCGGAACAGGATGCGGTCTTGACCCGGCCGATCATCGTCCGGCCAGATCGCGAGCGTACCGGACAGGCCCTTCTTTTGAATGGACAGCAGCACGTGACCGAAAGGCGTGGCGCCCAAACTGCCTTCAGCCAAAGGCTGTGGAACGGAGGATGGCAACACTCGATGCTCCAACGGACCTATAGGGTGACACATCGAGAGGCGCAGCGACAGCTTTGCGACGGCGCGCAGCCCCTGTGAAACCGGATAGTTGGGATGGTCGGCGGGACAAATCCTGATAGTCTCATCAGTCCAAGATGTCCCAATCGGTGCCTTCGGGGCCGTCTAGCAGCTCGACGCCCCGAGCAGAGAGCGCATCGCGAATCCGGTCCGCCTCCGCGAAGTCCTTGGCTTGACGGGCCCTTGCGCGAGCAGCGATGCGCTTCTCGATCGCCTCGTTGTCGAGACCTCGGGCTCGGGCGCGGCGATCCCGGATGCGAAGAAGAACGCCCTCGGCGTCCTGCGCACCGAGGCCGAGCTCTGCCTTTAGCGCATGGAAACCCGCCTCCGCTAGCTCGACCGCAGTCCTCGCCGCCTTCCCCTTCTTTCGCATTGCATTGTCGCACAGCTCGTTGACTGCCTTGAGGAAGTCCGACAGCCGGGCCAGGGCCACAGGCATGTTCAGATCGTCGTCCAACGCCTCCCGCAGCATCTCGGAGAAGCCGCCGAGCTCGGGGGGCACGGAGGTCTCGCTCTCGACGATGCGCTCCGCAGGCAAGCCCGCGAGCCTCTGCTTGGTCTTGTACAGGTACGCGACTCGGCGCTCGGCCTCCTCGAACTGAGGAAACCCGGTGACGTTCCCCGCTTCGTCTAGCGTCCAGTCCAGATTGAGCGGAGCGCGGTAGTGCACCGTCATCATGAAGTAGCGAATTGCTTCGGGCTCCACCCGATCGAACAGATCGCGCGCGGTGAAGAAGTTGCCGAGGCTCTTGCTCATTTTCTCTTTGTCGACCTCGACGAACCCGTTGTGCATCCAGCAGCGCGCAAACGGTTTGCCAGTCGCCGCCTCGCTCTGCGCGATCTCGTTTTCGTGATGCGGAAAGACGAGGTCCAATCCACCGCCGTGCAAGTCGAGCGTGTCTCCGAGGTGCTTCATCGACATGGTCGAGCACTCGATGTGCCAGCCCGGACGGCCGCGACCCCACGGGCTGTCCCAACCCCACCCGCCTTCTTCGCTCTTCTTCCACAACGCAAAATCCGCGGGGTGACGCTTGCGGGCGGTTTGCGCTTCGTCGAGACGCTCGCTTGCGCCGAGCTTCATCTGGCTGAGATGGCGATGGCTGAGCTTTCCGTACTCGGGGAACGACTCGACCGAGAAGTACACGTCGCCATCGGACACATAGGCGTGGCCGCCGTCGATCAGCCGCTGCACCAGCGCAACGATGTCATCCAGGTGCTTGCTGACCTTCGGCTCGACGTCGGGATCGAGGTTGCGCAGCCGGCGCATGTCCTCGGCGTACGCCTCTGCGAATCGGGCAGCGAGGGCGGTGGGCTCGGTGCCCGTCTCCGAAGCGCGCTTCAAAATCTTGTCATCGACGTCGGTGATGTTGCGGACGTAGGTGACTTTCATCCCGTTGGCGCGTAGATGCCGGACCAGGACGTCGTAGACGACGTAGCATCGGGCGTGCCCGAGGTGTGCGTAGTCGTAGACCGTCGGGCCGCAGACGTAGATCCGTGCGTGACCCGGCTCGGCCGGCTCGAAGGGTTCCTTTCGGCCGGTCAGCGTGTTGTGCAGGCGGACGCTCATCGTCGGCGAAGTCTGAGCACTTTCGGCCCCAAAGGGCAAGGTTGCGTGGTTGACCCTTTCTTCCGGCCGGCTAGAAACAGAAAATGCTTTCGATCCAGGAGCGAGGTCGACCCGGCTATGAAGAAGCGCTGCGTGCCTTGAGCAGGCGCGGCGACGAGGATCTGGCCCGCGTCGAGCCGGACGTGAGAGCGATTCTCGATGCCGTACGAGCGAGAGGCGACGAAGCCGTGCTCGAGTACGCCGAGCGCTTCGACGGGCGCCGTCCCGAGCCTCTCGTGTGGGACGAGGACACGTGGCTCCGCGAGGCGCGGACGGCCGATCCCGAGGTACGGGAGGCCCTCGCGGCCGCCGGCGAACGGATTCGCCGCTATCACGAGCACCAGCGAGAGCAGGGATTTCGTTACGAGGACGAAGGCGTCGAGTTGGGCCAGCGGATCCGCCCCGTTGCAGCCGTCGCCGTATACGCCCCTGGCGGCAAGGCGCGCTACCCGTCAACGGTCCTGATGACCGCGATTCCCGCGACGGTTGCAGGAGTCGAGCGAATCGTGTTGATCACGCCGAATCCGACGGCCGAAATTCTGGCGGCGGCCGAGGTGGCAGGCGTGACCGAGGTCGTCGACGCGGGGGGTGCGCAGGCGATCGGTGCGGTCGCGTATGGAACCGAGTCGATTTCCCGTGTCGACAAGGTGGTCGGCCCCGGCAACATCTACGTCGCCTGCGCAAAGCGATTGGTCTTTGGTGTGGTCGACATCGATTCCATCGCGGGGCCGAGCGAGATCCTCGTCATCGCGGACGAGGGAGCGGACCCCGAAATCGTGGCTGCCGACCTCTTGTCGCAGGCCGAGCACGATGAGGCTGCGTACCCACTGTTGATCACGCTTTCACGCGCGCATGCCGATGCCGTCAACGCCGCCCTCGAACGGCAGCTGCAGTCGCTGCCGCGCAGGGCGATCGCGGAGCAAGCGGTGCGCAACAACGGATACTGCTTCGTGGCGCACGACTTGGACGAGGCCGGACGCGCAGCCACGCTTTTGGCCGCGGAGCACTTGAGCCTGTCCGTCGCCGATCCGGAGTCGTTGCTCACGCGGGTCGGCGCCGCGGGTGCGATCTTTCTCGGCTACCACACGCCAGAGGCCGCGGGCGACTACGCGGCGGGGCCAAGCCACGTGCTGCCGACCGGCGGCGCCGTGCGTTTCGCGTCACCCCTGGGCGTCTATGATTTCGTGGTCCGGTCATCACTGATTCGATACTCTCGAGCCGCGCTCACCGCGCAGGCAGATCTGCTCGAGCAGCTCGCCCGCCTGGAGGGCCTGGAAGCCCACGCGCGGGCGGTGAGCTTGCGGCGGCTCAAGCCACATTGACGCTTGCGAGGCAGTCCGTAGCCGAGTACCCATCCGACGTGAGCTTAGCCACCGTCGAAAAGCGTCTGGCCCAACAGATGGGGCGTTGCATCGCCGAGTTCGATCTCATCGAGCCCGGAGATCGCATCATGGTGGCGATTAGCGGCGGCAAGGATAGCTACACGCTGCTCCACATGCTCGAGCGGGCGCGCAAGAGGGCGCCGATCGCGTTCGAGCTCGTCGCGGTGCACCTCGACCAGGGACAACCGGGATACGACGGTTCCGCGCTCGAAGCCTGGCTTCGAAGGGAGGGCTACGAGCATCGCATCGTGCGTGAGGATACGTACCAGTTGGTGACCAAGCAGATACCGCAGGGGCAGACGTACTGCAGCATGTGCTCGCGGCTTCGGCGCGGCATTCTCTACAATGTCGCGGAGAGCTTGGGGTGCACCAAGATTGCGCTCGGACATCACCGTGACGACGCGATCGAAACGCTGATGCTCAACCTCATGTTCAACGGTTCGCTGAGCGCCATGCCGGCCAAGCTCCGGAGCGATGACGGACGTAACACGGTGATTCGACCACTGCTGTACTCGTCGGAGCGCGACATTGCGACCTATGCCGAGCATTTGGACTTCCCAATCATCCCATGCAACTTGTGCGGCTCGCAGGAGAATCTGTGGCGCCAGCAGGTCAAACAGTTGCTGGACGACATCGAGACGCGGGCGCCCCAGGTCCGGCAGAGCATGTTGGCCGCGCTGAAGAACGTGCATGCCTCGCACCTTCTGGGGACGCGCTGAGGTCCATGGCGCGTGCGGCCGTAGTGCTCGGGCTCGTCACCGCCCTCTTGGCGCCTGCGTTTGCGTCCGCGCAGGCGATCAACACCGAGCGCTTTCGGCCTGCCCTCGACCGATTCGGCTTCCTTGGCATGAACGGCAGCGGGACTCCCGGACACGCCAGATACAACCTCGGATTTTTCACCTGGTACTCGAACGACCCGCTTCGGATTCGGTACATGGACGGAACCAGGGAGCAGGTCATCGATCATCGTTTGACCGGCGACGTGTTCTTCGAGGTGGGGCTCTTCGGCCGGTGGTCCCTCGCGCTCGAAGTCCCACTGGTTCTCTACCAAGAGGGCGATACCGCGCGGCCCATCGATGGACGGACCACGTTCACGGGATTCGCGGTAGAGGATCCACGCTTCACCACCAAGGTTCGCTTCCTCGGCCCCAAGACCGAGCAGACTCAGAATCGTCCCGATGGGCCCGGGCTCGGGTTGCTTCTCACGATCCCGGTCCCGATTGGGAGTCGCAGCTTCTACGCGAGCGAGGGACAGTTTTCGTTCGATGCGCAGCTGCTCGGAGACTTTCATCTTCTCGGGGCGGGTGCGGGTACGATGTTGGGTTGGCGCTATCGGGTGAATTCGCGAACCTTCGGGGTCGATACCCTCGGCCAGGAGCTCCAGTACGGGTTCGCGCTCAAGCCGCCGATACCGCCCGCCAAAGATCTGTTCGGATTGCTGGAGCTTCGAGGCACGACTTCTTTTCGGGGGCGCAGCACGAACACGCTCGAGGGCGACATCGGCGTGCGCTGGACCAAGAAACACGTGACCCTGACCGCTGCGCTCGGGATGGGTTTCATCCGGGGGCTCGGACAGGCGCGCTTTCGTGCGATCGCAGGAGTCTCGTGGTCTCCGCAGACCGATGACTTGGATGGAGACGGCATTTCCGACTCTCGTGACCAGTGCCCGCGCCTTCCCGAGGACATCGACGGCTTCGAGGACGAAGACGGCTGCATGGACCCGGACAACGACAACGACTTCATCCCGGACGTCGACGACAGGTGTCCCAACGAAGAGGCGCTCGAAGGAAGAGACCTCGACGAGGACGGGTGCACGGACCCAGAGTAGGGCGGCGACGGTGACAGCGGCAGGGTCAGTGCGGGCGAGGCGGGCTTTGGCCATGATCGTGACGGTGGGGCTCTCCTCGGGGTTGGGGTGTACGCCGCAGGGGGATCCGGGGATTGGCGCCGGGTTCTTCGACGACTTCGAGCGGGAGCAGCTCGGCAGTGAGTACGCGAAGACCGGGGGCGACTGGCGGATAGAGCGAGGGCAGCTGCGCGTGCGCGGCGCCAAGAACCATCCCTTGTGGCTTCTGCGGACGCTGCCGCCCGACGTTCGTGTCGAGGTGGATGCGCGCAGTGAATCCCCGGATGGGGACATCAAGCTCGAGATCTTCGGAGATGGCGCCTCTCATTCAACGGGAGACCGCTACGAGGCGACCAGCTACGTGGTGATTTTCGGGGGGTGGAACAACTCCCTCAACGTGCTCGCCCGGATGGACGAGCACGGCGCCGACCGGATCACCGGACCGCCACGCAAGGTGCAGGTCGGACGGACCTATCACTTTCGGATCGAGCGCATCGATGGCACTCTGACGGTGTGGGTAGATGATGAGCTCTTGCTTCGGATGGAGGATTCCGAGCCGCTTCGAGGCCGTGGGCACGACCATTTCGCCTTCAATAACTGGCAATCCGATGTCTGGTTCGACAATTTGAGGATTACACCGCTGTGACGGTTGGGTCATGACGCCGAAGGACTTTGAAATCCTGCTCTCGGACGCGGAGGTGCAGCTTTCCCGGATCAAGCATCTCTACGAGCAATGGTTTCAGGGGATTGAGCGCCTCGAGCCGCAAATCGCGCGCAAGCAGTTCGACCGGACCTTGCACGAGCTGCGAAAGGTGAAACCGCGGAATACCGCGCTTCGGTTTCGCTACAACACCCTCATTCAGCGGTACACCACCCTCCAAACCTACTGGCGACGCGTCGCACGGCAGATCGAGGAGGGAACCTATCGGCGCGACTTGCTGCGCGCGAGGCGTCGCCGAGACGCAGCGCGGGCCGAGCGCGAGGCGGCCCGGCGACGTCGAAGCAGCAGCCCGGTCGAGCTGGATCCCGACCAAGACGTCGATGTCGACGCGATCATCAGCGAGGCGAGCCAACGCCTGGATGCGCTGAAGGCGCCCCAGCCGAGCGCGGATGCGCCCGGTCTCGATCTCGATGGTGTCGATTCCGCGCCGCCAAAGCGATCCATCTCCGAAGGCCCGCGTCCGGCGCAGCCGGCGGCGACGTTTCGAAAGCCTCGATCGCCATCGTCTGTTCCTCGCCGTGATCGCTCGAGCCCCGCGATCGTTCCAGGTCGCAAGGATCCACCGCCCATCGCGTCGCGCTCGAAGGGGCCGGGCGATGCGCGCATGCGTCAGATTTACGAAAGCTACGTCGAGGCCAAGCGCAGAAACAACGAGCGCACGGACAAGATCGACTACGAAATCGTCGCCAAGAGCCTCAAGAAGATGGTCCCAAAGCTGGACCGCAAGCACAGGGGCAAGCGAATCGACTTCGAGGTCGTCGTCAAAGACGGAAAGGTCGGCATCAAGCCGGTCGTGAAGAAGTAGGTATTTCGGCGCGCAGCAACGGGTACGAAATCTGGATGCGTTCGTCGATCGCTCGTTTCAGCGGCTCCAGGCTGCCCGGGTCGATCGCGCTGATCGGGATGCCGCGGCTTGCGAGGGTCCCAGGCAGGCCCGGGAGCTTGTCGCACTTGTTGAACACCACGATTCGCGGGACTCGTTCCAAGCCGAGGTCGACGAGCAATTTTTCCGTGGTTTCGACATGCTCGCTCCTGCATGGATCCGATGCATCGACGACGTGAAGCAGGAGGTCTGCATCCCGCGTCTCGTCGAAGGTGGCGCGAAACGCCGCGAAGAGATCTTTCGGCAAATCGCGAATGAAGCCCACGGTGTCGGTCACGATGACGTCGCGGCCGGAAGGAAGCCTCAGCTGTCGGGACCTTGTGTCCAGCGTGGCGAACAGCTTGTCTTCGGCCACCACGTTGCTGCCCGTCAACGCGTTGAGCAATGTGCTCTTGCCCGCGTTCGTATAACCGACGATGGCCACTGTGGGCGCTCCGGTGCGCTTCCGTCGGGAACGCCGTTGCTCTCGCTGGCGGCTCACCTGCTTGAGCTGCGATTGAAGGCGGGTGACGCGTTCCCGCGCTCGTCGCCGGCCGACCTCGAGCTTGGTTTCACCCGGTCCGCGGCCTCCGATGCCACCGGTCAGACGCGACAGGGCGTCGTCTCGTTGCCCGAGCCGAGGCAACAGATACCGCATCTGTGCAAGCTCGACCTGCAGCTTGCCGTCGTTGGTTTCCGCATGCTGCGCGAAGATGTCCAAGATGAGCTGCGTGCGATCGAGCACCTTGAGGTCGGTCATGCTCGCGATGTTGTTGGCCTGGGCCGGTCGTAGGTTGCAATCGAAGATCAGCGTCTCCACATCGAGCTGCATGGCCCTGATGACGACATCCTCCAGCTTGCCGCGACCGAGCACGTATCGCGGGTCGACGCGGTCCCGCACCTGCAGAACGCGGTCAGCGACTTCGACGCCAGCGGTTCGTGCGAGCTCCTCGAGCTCGCGCAGCGAGTCTTCGGCTTGGGCAGCGCCGCGCTTGTCGCAGACGTGCACCAAGATGGCGCGCCCGTCCTTGGCCGTGACGCCGCGGGCGCGAGCGGCGCGGGCGAACTCTTGCTCCAGCGTCGCGATGATTTCCGCGGGGTTCTCGCGCGCCTTGGCATAGGGAATGGGCCCGAAGGTTCGGAAAGGCGACTCGGTCGACTCCGCGGGAACGGGGAAGTTGTGCCCGTAGTACAGGCAGAGCGCGCGCTCCTCGCCCGGCGCCAAACAGATCGCGACCACCATGTCGAGCCGTAGACGGGTCAAGTCGACCAGGTCGTCCCGGCTCAAAGGCTCGTTGCGCAGATGGGTGTGGATGAGCCGAAGCCCCCGCAGCCTGCCGGCGCCTGCCCGGAGGCGACCGACGTCCGGCAACATGAGCTTCGAGGCATCGCCGATGATGACGTGATCAACCGTCCCACTGCGGTCCACCAGAACACCGACTTGTCGGCCGGTCGCGTGCGACACGCCCACCAGCGCGCGGGTGAGCTCTGGCGTCGTGAGACGGTCCAGAGGCACACGTCTCCGATAGATGCGCTGCAACGCCTTGGTTTCCGACGGGCTCAGGCCGCTCGTGTCGCCGTAGATTTCCATTGAGGCTCTCTGCTCACCACACCGAAAGGTGGGTCTCCACGACGCCAAAGCAACCCCTGATGTCGTGATCTCGCACTCGCCCGGTGAAGTTCCCGTACGGTTGCACGAACTCGGTCCGGACCAGCCCGAAGTTGGTGCGCTCCAGGCGCGCTCCGAGCGGCTCGAATCGGATGTCCACCTCATCTCCTTCGAGGCTTCGAATCACCCAAGGCTCGGCCGTCGGATCGGCCGGAACTTCGAAGCGCACCCCGCGAAGCCGCTGCACCTTCCCGTCGATCCAGAGCGCGTTCTCCATCGAGTGCCCCTTTTCGTTGTCGTAGACCTGGGCGGAAAGATTGAGGCCGATGGCGGCACCGCCGTGGACGAAGCCGCTGAGTGACGCCCACTTCCATTCCGTGATGCGGTTTGCTTGGGAGCGCGTCCAGTCGCTCGCGGCGAGGCCGCCATCGAGCCGAATCGGGCGTTCGCCAAGCTGGAAATGCCCCGTGGCGGGCCAGCCGGCCGCCTTGTGCGTGTAGGCAAACCGGTGCGGACCCAGCTGATGCAACATCGCCAGCGAGTCGCGTCCTTCGATGTGGGCGCGCCCGCGCAGCCGCTCCCTTCCGAGCGGAATGTCGAGATCCACGTCCCAGCCATCGTGGGCGTCGATCCGGACGCGGGCCGTCCGGCTCTTCCAAGCCGTGGTTCCCCGAACCGAGCTCGACGCGAACCCCAAGGCCCTCCCCAAAGGCGACAACGCCCCGTACTCGACAGCCTCGCTCTGGCGCGCTCGATCCACCGCGTACGAAAACAGGTTGGCCACGTATCCCAGCTGAACCAACCCGACTGCCACGAACCACTCGTCCGTCGTGAAGGAAAGATAGTGCCATTCTTTGAGCCGGTAGCGCTTCCAGCCGCGCGTGCTCATCTCCGCCGTTGCGAAGGGCGTGCGATAGACGCCGATGCGCCACTCGTCTCCGACGCGCAACGAGCTCGGAGCTGGGGGAAGAGGGTGTGCTGAGGTCATTCCAACTGCCGGAGCCGTGCTTCGATGCTCCGCGCTTCGGCGCTGTGTAGCGCGTTTTCTCTCGTGAGGGCAGGGGGCAGGCTCCGGACGCGCGCTCGGAGCGCGTCCGCACGGGTGCGGGATTGCATCAGTCGCGTCTGGAAACCGTGGTTTCGGTCTGCCTCTCTTGCGAGCGTGTCCCGCAGGCTTCCTGCCGCTTCCAGGTCGGAGCAAACCAAGAGCAAGTCGCAGCCTGCCTCGATCGCCAGGACCCCGGCTTCTTCGATGCGGTAACGCTCGGTGATCGCCTTCATTTCGAGGTCGTCGGAGAAGACCGCGCCCTCGAAGCCGATCTCGCCTCGCAAGACCCCGTCGATCAACTTCGACGACATGGTCGCGGGCACGACCGGGTCGAGCTCCTCGAACACCACATGAGCGGTCATCAAGGCCGGTATCCGACCCACGGCTGCACGAAACGGCGTCAGCTCCACCCGGTCCAGCCTTGCTCGGTCGTGTCGCAGAACCGGCAAGGCGAGGTGACTGTCGAGGTCGGTATCGCCATGACCCGGAAAATGCTTTCCGCACGACAACACCCCGCCCTCGTGAAGACCATCGGCGAACGCCAGACCGTGCTCGATGACGACGTCCGACGTGCGCCCGAACGAGCGGTCGCCGATGACCGGGTTCATTGGGTTGGTATCCACGTCGAGCACTGGAGCGAAGTCCAAGTTGATGCCCACCGCACGCAGCTGTCGAGCAAGCACGAAGGCGGCGTCGCGCGTCAGCTCGGGGTCGCCGGCTTCGGCGAGCTTACGCATCGGCGGCAGTCGAAGGATGGGGTCGCCGAAACGTGCGACACGGCCTCCTTCTTGATCGACACACATGAGGAGGGGCAGCGAAGCCGTGCTCGTGGCGTTGCAGGCATCGATCAGGGCGGCTGCTTGCCCCACGTCGGCGATGTTTCGCTTGAAGAGGATCAACCCCGCTACCAACCCGTGCGACAACCACCGCTGGACGGTGGAAGGCGCGTCGATCCCTTCGAACCCGCAGACGATTACGCCGCCTGCCAACCTTTCGAGGTCTGTCATTTCCTCGCGAGACGGTAGCACCAGTCTTCAATTGCAGTCAGGAAGTGTTGTTGCTAGAAATCCAACACAGCTTCCCGGCCTCAGTGGCCGCCGGTATTCAATGGCCCGAGTGATAGATTCTGACTTCAGTCAGCGAGGCGACGAAGAACAGGGCGCGCGGACCGAAGACGCCCCGGAGCCAGTCGTCTACGCGCACGAGATTCCACGCCGGCTCGTCGATCCGGACGCAGCGAAGGTGATCCGGCGTCTCAATCGCCACGGGCACACGGCCTACCTGGTCGGCGGGGGCGTTCGCGATCTGATGCTCGGCCGCAAGCCCAAGGATTTCGACGTTGCGACTAGCGCCCGGCCCTACGAGGTACGTGATCTATTTCGCAATTGCCGCGTGATCGGCCGCCGGTTTCGTCTTGCCCACGTGTTGTTTTCGGGCGGAAAGGTCATCGAGGTGGCGACGTTTCGGCGTGACCCCTCGCAGCGCTACGAATCGATCAAGCCCAAGATCGCCAAGAAGATCCCGCTCTGCGCCGGTCCGGAACCGGTACGATTGATCCCGTCCCGGCGCGCGATCACCGAAGGCGAAGACACCGACCTGTTGATCACCAACGACAACGTCTTCGGCGAGCCTCACGAAGACGCGATTCGGCGGGACTTCACGATCAACGGCCTGTTCTACGATCTGGAACGAGGAGAGGTGATCGATTTCGTCGGCGGCGTGGCCGACTTGGAAGAGCATCTCTTGCGTACGATTGGAGACCCCAACGTGCGATTCAGGGAAGACCCGGTTCGGATTCTCCGTGCAATCAAGTTCAGCGCGCGGTTGGACATGGGCCTCGACCCCGACGTCTACGACGCGATGGTGCGGCATCGGAGCGACCTGCAACGCGCAGCGGCGCCCCGCGTTCTCGAGGAGATCTTGCGCTTCTTGCGAGGCGGCGCGGCGCACCGGTCCGTCTTTCTCGCTTGGGACGTGGGGGTGCTGAGCGAGGTTTTGCCCGAGGTGGCGTCCTTTCTCGATGATGATCTCACGGGTGCCGAGCTGACGTTCGGACGCCTCAAAGCGCTGGATTCGTTGGCTGCCGAGGACCGGCTCCCAGGAGACGCAGTCTTGATGGCCGCGCTCTTGCTCGGACCGATCGACGAGGCGCTCGAGGACGTGTCGGACGTTCCGTCTGCCTACGAGGAGCTCGTTCGCGAGCTCTCGCTCCGCTTGTCGCTGCCGAGGCGCCTGAAGGACCGCATCCGTCTGCTGGTTATGGCGCAGCGGCGTTTGCGAACGGGCAAGATTCAGTCGATCGCACGTCGGGAATACTTTGCCGACGCTGCCACCTTGTACGCTCTCGATTGCAAAGCGCGGGGCGAGGAGCCGCCCGACTGGGCACGGGAGCCAAACGAGGCCGTGTATAGCGCAGAGCCTCGCAGCCGCCGCAGACGCAGGCGACGGCGACCGCGAAGCTAATCTAGTTCGTCGCCCGGTCCACGATCAGCTCGAACGCCCGCTCGTGGACGTCTGCCTCGTCCGCATCGGGTACGTCGTTCGACAGGTTCGTCACGACCAGCAAGAGCTGCTGCGTTCGCTCGTCGAGCTCTATCGGCAAGTATGAATTGGGCGTCGTGGTGGTGTGTGGCGCGGCGATACGTCGGGTTTCGTTTCCGTGGCCGTCGAGCTGAACGGCCACCAAGGACCAACGTACGCCGTACTCGCCGCGCAACCAGCAATGAAGGCGGGTGCTGTCATTCCAAGCCGCGGCATTCATGGTCGCGTATGCGCTTCCAAAGGGCTGAAGCGGGTGTGCCGCGGTGACCCTCGATGGCAGCCGGGTCATCCGTCTCGTCACGGGAACCTTGGCATCCGCGTCCAGGGAAGCCACGAGCGGATGGGGAGGCTCGCCTCTGCCGACGAACCAACGAAGCACGGCGAGCTCTTCGACGTTGTCGAGCAGGCGATCCCCGCTGCGGGAGACGGCCGCATCGATGGCCGACCAAAGATCGGGCTCGGCGCGGAGCCCGGTTCCTTCCCAGGTTCGCTGGCTCGCCAGGGCCCACACATCACGGATGAATCGACGTGAATGGGCGTCGTGCCGCTCCGAAAGGTACGCCAACCAGATCATGCCGCCGGAGCCGCCGTCCGCCGCGCCGGCAATCCAGGAGCGGTGCGGCTCGGCCTGCTGCCCGAGCACCGCATCATTGCACCCGGCATACCCGGTGAGCTCCCAAGTCAACCATGCCGCGGTCGCTCGCCGCCAGGATCTGGCTTCCGCAGGCTCGGCGCTCATCAGCATGGCTTCGGCATAGGCGCTGGTCACGCACGCATCGATCATCGCGGCGGGCAGCGCCGGGCTCACCACGGCAAACGTCGAGGCTCGGTCGAGATAGCTCCACGGCACGAGACCGTCGGAGTAGGCCGCAGCGGGTAACGCAGCGCTCAGATACAGGTCGAGCTCCGGGCCGCCTCCGAGGTCTCCGTCTGGAATCGGCGACGGCCAGCCGAGCGCGTCGAGTCGCGCCCGCGCATGCTCGAGCGCTTGGAGCGCCCGTCGCAACGTCCGGTCGCTCACGCCAGGGCCAGCGTGAACGGTGAGCAGGGCATACGGGGACCGGATCGCCAGTGACGCAGGCGGTCGCGATACCCGATCGGGGGCAGTGGTCCGAGGCCCGGTCCATACGGGCGAGGTCATCGAAACGATGGCTTCGGCCATGTCGTCTACACCGAGCAGATCGCCCTGGGCCTGTGCGGTCGCTGCTTGCGCGGCAATCGCGAGGGCCATGCACAGCAGGTTTGATCTCACCCATGGCATTTGACACGATCCGCTTGTACCTTCTACACCCAGGCGGGAGGGGGAACCTATGCACGACGGGCGTTTCGATCCTGGCGGCTTCTATGAGTTCAATTTGAAGGGGGGCACGGTGCGTACGCGTGGCGGAGAACGCGTAGTGCTTCTCAGTGAGGAGGTTCTTTCGGCGCTCGTTGCGGCGGCGGCGCGCGATGGCGACCTGACCCCGCTTCGCAGGCTCGGCGAGCTGCTCGGTGAGCAAGTGCTGAGCGGCTTGGACCGTCCGGCCTCGTTGCTCTCGCCAGAAGCGGTGCTCGGACACGTATGCGCGGTCACGTCCCTGTTCGGCTGGGGGCGCCTGACCTTCGAGCGCTGGGGCTCCGCGCTCGTCGTGGTGCTTCGCGACAAGCCCGCGCTCGACGAAGACGAGCTCGGAGCGGCCGCGCTTCTCGGTGGGATGTTTTCGGAGATTTCCCAGCGCCAGGTTTCTTGCGTTCCATCGGGCGACTCGAAGTTCATCATGGTCGACTTCGAGGTCGCCGAGACGGTTTGGGGTTGGTACAAGGACGGAGCAGACCTGCCTGCCATCGTGGGCATGCTCGAATCAAAGAGGGCGTCATGAGCGATCGCGAAGAAAGGCTTCGATCCCTGCTCGACAAGGTGAAGGCGAAGCGTCCGGGCGAACGATCGACCCGAGCCGCAGAAGCCATCGATCGAATCCGCGCCGAATCAGGCACCACCTCGGCAGCGACGACAGCCGGATCCTCCCGACCGGTGCCCCCCGCGGCCCAACCAACCCCGGTTCCGAGCGCATTTCCCACGAGCGCCCCGTCGTCTCCGGTTTCCGAGCCGCCAACCTCGCCAAAGCTCGAGAGCCCCACGCGCTACTCCTCGCAACCGCCTCATGTGGAGCGGCCGCTTTCCGTCGAGCCTCGCGCCCGGTCGGTTCGGCCGTCGTCGGGAGCGCCTGCCGCGATGCAATCTCCTTCGCGGCGACCCGAGTCGATTCGGCCGCACAGCGTCTCGCCGACCGGCCAACCGGTCATCTACTCGACCGACCAACCCGAGTTCCCAAGACCCAAGACCTTCGGGGATCTGCTGGATCTCACCCTGTCGTTGCGGCCGCGCTAGATGCTTCTCGTCGTCGACGTCGGCAACACGCACACGGTGCTGGGCCTCTACGAGGGGGACCGGTTGATGCATGACTTCCGTATCGAGACCGCCAAGGGCCGCACGAGCGACGAATACCAGATCCTCTTGCTGAGCCTGGTCCAGCTGGTCGGCGTGAAGCGCTCCGAGGTCCGCGCGAGCATTCTTGCTTCGGTCGTTCCGTCCTTCAACGACACGGTCATCGACGCAGTGGACCGCGCCTTCGATCACGAGATCATGGTCGTCGGTCCCGGCATCAAGACGGGGATGCCCGTGCTCTACGAGAACCCGCGCGAGGTAGGAGCCGATCGCATCGTGAATGCGGTTGCAGCGTACGAGCGCGTGAAGGGGGCGGCAATCGTCGTGGACTTCGGGACGGCGACCACTTTCGACTGCATCTCTTCCAAAGGCGAGTATCTCGGAGGCGCGATCGCTCCGGGGATGGAAATCAGCGCCAACGCGCTTTTTTCGCGAGCCGCCAAGCTACCCCGGAGCGAGATCGCCCGGCCGCCTCGCGCCATTGGACGCAACACCGTGCATTCGATGCAATCCGGGATCGTCTTCGGATACGTGGGATTGGTCGATGGCTTGGTGCGGCGCCTGGCGTCGGAGATGAACACCGAGGTGTCGGTCATCGGCACCGGTGGGCTAGCGAGGCTGATCGAGCCAGACAGCGAAACCATCGAAGATATCGACGAGTTTCTCACGCTCGAGGGGCTCCGCCTGATCTACCTACGCAACACCTAGCGCTGCATCAGCAGAGCCATGGCCAACACGCTGCTCGCCACGACGATCGCAGCCAGGGCATAGACGGCGAGCTCGCTTCGGCCCAGCTTGACCGGGGCGCGCGCGGGCTGCACGAGGTCGGGTTTCGATGGCCGTTGCTGCCGAGAAGGTCGTGATTCCCGCGGCGGTGGAGGCTCGCTCACCGGCTCTTTGACGATGGGGAGCAGCTCCACGTGCTCGTCAGGGGCGCCTTGGACGGCCGCGAGCTCCGCGTCGAGCGCTGGAACGCCTTCGCGGCCGAGTTGCTCGGCGAGCATCCGCTTTGCGTACTCGGTGCTCTGCCGGGCCGAGATCGTTTGCGCGACGGGGACGCCCACGTCGAGCGTCAAACGGTAGCCGCCGAGGTCCACCACGTCTTGTTTTCGAAGCGGTTTGCGGCGTCCCGGTACGGCCGGAATTTCGTTGATGCGCGTGCCGTTTGTGGAGCCTTCGTCGACGATGACGTAGCCCGCGCCTTGCGCGTGGATGACCGCATGTGTGCCGCTGACCGCTGCGTGAGGTAGCTGAACATCCGCACTTCGGGATCGGCCGATCACGATTCGTGATTGCGCGAACTCGTACATGAAAGTCGACGCATCGGCTTCCGTCCAAAGCGACTGCACGGTGATCCGAACGCCCATCGTGGCGCCGCCAAGAGTGCGGCTCCGTCGCGAGGCGGTCAAGGAAACCGGGTTGCAGAAAAGTGGACGGTTTTGCTCAGTTTTGGGACCAGTCGGGATGGAACGACGTGCGCGTCGGTCCGGAGTACGTTCCATGAATACATCCGCGGGTTATTACCAAGCACCTCGGCCGCCGCGTGTGCCGCTCGATGAGGTTCTCATCAAGCTCCATCCGGAGGGCTTTCACCATGAGCTCGAAGCCGATGGCATCAATGTAGGTTCGGGTGGGCTCTCCATGCGCGCCTCGGTGCTTCCGCAAGTCGGCTCCACGCTCCGCTGCCAGTTGGAGAGCCCCCGAGGCGGCGAGCCGATCGAGATGATCGGCCGAGTCGTATGGGCGCACGAAGACGGTCCGCATGCGGGCGAGTTCGGAATCCGCTTCACGCACCTGTCCGATCGAGATCAGACGCGCATCGAGACGCTGATTCAGAGTTGGGGACGCACCTCCGCAAGAGCCCCGACGGTTCGGCTTCAGCTCGACGGAGTCGGCTCGCAAATCGTGGCCGAAATCCAATCCGAGCACGCCACGGGCCTGTCGGTGGAGCAACCGCTTCCTTTCCTGGCGATTGGCAGCGCGGTCCTGAACGAGACGGCCGGCCGTCGAGGTCACCTGGAAGCGGTCGAGCTCAAGATGGATGAGAGGACCCCCAAGCTGGTGCTGAGCATCGGCTACGAGCGGTCCGAGGCCGACGAAGCCCTGGCGGGCGATGGCGAGGCGCGCGACACGCTGCCCGACGAGACGCCGCCCTCCATTCGCACGCACACAGCTGCTGGGGAGGCGCGCGAAGAGGATCGGCCGCGAATCGTGCGATACAATCAAGAAACGGAGGAGCCGCCCGTTGAATCGATCACGGAACAGCTCCGAAAGCATGCGAGCGCAGCGCGCAGCCAGATCGCGACCGCGGCGGCCAGTGCGCGCGATGCGGTGACTGATCGGCTGGTGCCGGGAATTCGGGATAGAGGTGGCGAGCTCTTCGCCTTGATTTCGCGTTTCATCGGAGCGCTTCGCGCCCGCTTGGACGACAAGCCCCGACGTAAGCAGGTGCCCCGAAGCCAAGCCGCGCGCGCGCATCTGAAGAACACGCGCCGCAATCATCGTCGTTACCTCATCGTCGGGGCGATGGCGTGCGCGATCGTCGCAGCGGGTTGGCTCACCTATCTGTGGGCGGCATCGGGGCCGGCTTCGGAGGCGAGCGCAGAGGCAGCGCCAGGCCTGGAGACGGCAGTCCGAGAGGCGGCCGAAGGGCCCGCCACCACTGCAGGGCCTGCGATTCGACCGGCGGCGGCGCATGAAGCGGCCGACAGCAAATCGTCGGAGGCCGGCTACGCAGCACAAGGGGCGCCGTTGCCGCCCGAGACGGTGCGAGGCATGTCATTTGGCGCGGACGCCGTACCAGGGGGCGAGAAGCACGTGCTTCGGATGAGCAACGATGTCACCGAAATGGAGGGGATCATCGAAGGCGATGGGTTTTCGGTGACCATTCCGGGAAGCCTGTCGCTTTCACGAGCGGGCCCGATTGCCGCCGCGCATTCCGACGTGGAGCATGCCAGCATTCTCAATCGGGGAGACTTCTCCGAGCTCACGGTTCGCTTCGTCGCAGGGCGCAGGCCGCTCTATCGCGTCGAAGCTCACGGCCCAACCATCGAAATCACGATTGCGCGATAGCGCTACCTCGACCGAACGATCGACTGGAAGAAGCGGTGGGACTCACGCTCGATGTAGAGCAAGGCCTTCCCGTCGCGTAGCGCCGCGCGGACATCAGCGGTCGAACGAACCGGGCGCCGGTCCGCCTGCAGGATGATGTCGCCCGGACGCAAACCCGCCCGATCGGCGTCCGACCCCGGCTCGACGCCGCTCACGAACACCTGGCCTTCCCCTCGGTAGCCGAACCGTTCCCGCAGCCGTGGGGTGAGCTCCTCGAGCCCGAGCCCGAGCATTCCATTGTCTTCGGTGCCTCGATCACGAGACTGGGGACCATCCTCGCTCGGTCGTTCCCCGGTCACGACGACGATCTTCTTGGTGACGTCGCCGCGCCGCACCTCGAGGACGACGCGCTCCCCGACCCCGTACCGCAGCACGGCCCGCAGGAGGTCGTGCCCTTCGGTGACCTTCGTGTTGCCCACCGCAGTCACCACGTCACCGGCTTGAAGACCCGCCTTTTCGGCAGGTCCCTGCGGCACCACGGCGTTGATGAGAGCGCCTCCTTCGATCGATCCATCGAAGTGTGCAGCGAGCTCGGGGGTGATCTCCTGGAAGGAGACACCCAACCACGCACGCTTGACGGTTCCCGTTTCGATGAGCTGCTCGGCCACGCGCTGCGCGATCTCCGATGGGATGGCAAACCCGATCCCCGATCCTCTTCCGATGATCATGGTGTTGATCCCGAGGACGCGACCGTGCAGGTCGACGAGCGGGCCGCCCGAGTTGCCCGGGTTGATGCTTGCGTCCGTCTGCAGATAGTCTTCGATTTCGTTTGCGCCGATCCCGCCGCGGCCCTTCGCGCTGAGCACGCCGGTGGTGACGCTATAGTCGAGACCAAAAGGCGACCCGATTGCGATGACGAACTGGCCCACCCGCGCTCGCTCCGATGACGCGAAATCCACCTTTGGGAGGCCGCGTGCATCGATTTTGAGCACGGCGAGGTCGGTTGCCGAATCGGCTCCAACCAACCTCGCTGGATAGCTCTTGCCGTTCTGTAGGCGTACGTCGATTCTGCTCGCTTCTTGAACCACGTGGTTGTTCGTGAGGATGAACCCGTCAGACCGAACGATCACGCCGGATCCGCCGCCCCGAACGATCCCGCCCCGACCCTGTCCACCGAAGAAGAAGGGCAAGGCGTTGGTCTGCGGCCTGTTGACTTCGACCTGAATGCTGACGACGGCCGGCGAAACCGATTCTGCGACCGCGGTCAGCGCCGTCTCGAACGCAATGGCCCGAGACAGGGCCTCTTCATCCGTCGGAGCCTCGCCTGGTGCCGCATAGGCGGTGCCCATCGCGGCGATGGCGAGCGCGGCGCCGAGGGCGATCAACCATGGTTGCCGAAGCATAGTCCGATGCATGTACGTTCCTCCCTATCGTTCCCCTAACTGGCGAGGGCTTCGGTTGATTCCACATATAAGACCGCGCTGAAGGGTCGCTACCCTAAACCGTCGTAATTTTCCGGACCTAGTGATCTGCGCAGGGCAGGGTGACCACGACGGTCGTCCCGCGCCCGAGCTCGCTCTCGATCTCGATGGCGCCGCGGTGCTGCTCGACGAGGTTCTTGACGATCGAGAGACCAAGACCCGTCCCTTTGCCCTTGCGTCGGGTCGAGAAAAAGGGCTCGAACACGCGATCGATTTCCGCCGCAGGGATTCCCACTCCGTCGTCTTGAACGCGCACTTCGATCCGATCGTGGCCGCTCAGGCGCGAAGACAAGCGGATCCGCCCTCCATCGGAGTGTGCGGCGTTGCAGGCGTTGGTGATCAGATTCACGAAGACTTGATGGAGCTGGCCGGGAACCGCGCTGACCTGCGGCAAGCCCTGGCCGTAGTCACGCACGATGGTGACCCGCGCTTCGCGGATGATGTGCTCGCAGAACACGACGGTCTCCTCGAGCACGTCGTTGATGGAAACCGGTTGTGCTTCTTCCCTCGACGGACGGGCGTAGGCGAGAAGATTGCGTGTGAACGACAGAATGCGGTCGGCGCTTCGTAGAATGCGTTCGACCCGCTTCACATCGGAATCGTCGCCGCCGCTACGGCTCAGCTTGCTCAACAGATACTCGCCGTAGACCGAAATGCTGGTGAGTGGGTTGTTGATCTCGTGCACGATTCCGGCAGCAAGCTGACCCAGGGTGGCAAGCTTTTCGGCGTGAATCACTTGCCCCTCGAGCTCCCGCACCTCGGTCCTGTCCTGTCCGATGGCGATGACACCTGCGACCCGGCCTTCGGCGTCCAGAATCGGCGCCAGCGTAAACTGCAGGCGCGCCTGTCGGCCTCCCGCCTTGGGCAGCTTGAGCTCGAAGGGAGGCGCCTCGCGGCCGCGAAGCGCGTTGACGAAGGCGGACAGAACCCGAACCCGATCGCTCTGGCTTGCCAGTTGGAGCACGTCCTTGCCGACGAGGCCTTGCCGATCGATGCCCGTGATGCGCCCAAATGCGCTGCTCACGACGCGGATTCCACGTTCGCGGCCGACGACCAAGACGGGGATGTTCGCGTGCTCGAGCAGCTTTTCGAGATAGTCGCGCAGATGCAGCGCTTCGCGACGAAGCCGGCCGTTCTCGATCGCAGCGCTCGCCTGGGCCGCGGTCACCAGCACGGCGTCTTCCAGCCGCGGTGGGAGCGCTCCCCGTGCAAACTCTGCTGCGAGCGTCCCGACGACTTCCCCGCCCACGACGAGCGGAGCATCGAGGCCGTCCCGAGGATCCGTGTCTTCGCGCGGGCCGGCTAGCAGGATGGGCTCGTAGGTTCGCCGAAGGTGCATGCTGCTCGGTGCCAACGTGGGCTGCCCGAGGCCCGCACGGAGCAGACCGGCTTCGGTCACGGACACCTCGTCCATGGCCTCGGGACGGATTCGATGGGTGGTCGCTTGGACGATCGAAGGCGTTTCGCTGATTCGAGGCGCAAGCCGCATCGCGAAACGAACGTCGGGATAGAGTCGTTCGAGCGCATGGACGTAAGCGCGCAGGATCTTCTCATCGGTGGCGAAACCCGCCGTTTCGCGTTGGGCCTCGTGCAGCGACTCGAGTATCAGCGTCAGGTTCGGGGCCTCGGCGCCGCGCTCTCTGGGAGTCACGATCGACTTCACCGCAGAGACGCGTGGCTCGGTGCTGGGCCGGGCCGGCGGCTTCTTGCGCGCGGAGTCGTCCATCCCTCAGCCCTTCGCCCCCGGCTCGCCCGAAGCGTCCGCAGCCCGGTCGAGATCGAAGATCTTCTGCTGTCCGACGTAGGCGGTCGTTTCGTATCGCGTGATCTTTCCGATCTTGCGAACGATCTCGGCCATGCGCTCCGCCTCCCGAATCAATACCTCGGCTGCCTTTGCAGGACCGGACCCGGCCTCGGACTGACGCAGCAGGAGCTCGGCATAGGCCATCATGCTGGTGAGGGGTTGGTTCAGCTCGTGCGCGGCGGTGCCCGCGAGCTCGGCCAGAACGCCCTGCTTTTCGGTGAAGGCCAACTTCTTCTGCGCCTCGGCCAATCGCTCCTCGACGCGGATGCGATCGCGCAAGTCGGCAAAAATGAGAACGATCGCCGAAGGCTCCCCCTGCTCGTAGATCAGGGATGCGGAGAGCTGCACCGGAATTCGAGTCCCGTGGATGTCCAGCAGGTCCAACATGGTCGGCTCGAGCCGTCCTTCGCCACCGTGCTCCTCGGAGAGCAGTCGTTGCATCACGAGCTCGGCCGATGCGCGTCCCAACAGGTCCTCTAGCTTCACGCTACCCATCGCTTCGGACACGTGGCGCCCCGAGATTCGTTCGGCGCTCGGATTGAACAAGACCACGCGTCGTTCCATGTCGGTCGCGATGATCGCGTCTACGCTGGCTTCGATCAGTGACTCCAAGAACTCCATGGTCTTGAGCAGCTCCTGCTCCGTCTCGCGTTGATCGGTAACGTCGTCGAACGAGATCACGGTGTACCCTTCGGCTCCGATGAGCGGCGCGAAAGAGCAGCTGCACAACACCTTGCTTCCATCTCTGCGCACCAGATGGATGTCCATCCCGCGAGGATACTGGCCCTGCGACAGCGCCTCCCGAATCCGCGGCAGATCCTCCGCCGACACCACTTGATCGATGTCGCCGGACGAAATCGTCTCCTCGCGGTGCCCTACCAGCTCGTACGACCGCGGGTTTGCAAAAACCATCTCGAGCTCGGGACCGATCACCACGATGCCGAGGGGCATCGATGCGAATGTCTCGGCGTACCGCCGCCTCAGATCTTCGAGGGGTGTACGAGCGCGCAGTCGATCCAATCGCGTCAGGAGCTCGTCCCGCCGCAGAGGACAAAAGACGATGTCGTTTCCGAGTTGCTCGGACCCGTTGGGCGGAGGGCGATCGACGATGAGCAACAGCGGCTTGCCGCCGGGCGGTTCGGAGGAGACGGTGCTTGGACCTCTGGCATCGAAGGCCAGTACGTGATGAGGGAGCCCACCGCGGCTGAGCGCTTCCGGATCCAGCCGTTCGACGGACCAGCCCGTTCCCTCCAGTGTCGCGGCTAGGTTTTGGAACAGCTTGGGGTCTTCCGAGATCAGCGCCAGCGCAGGCATTCGTCAGCCAGCCTACCAGACGCCTAGCCTGGTGGCTCTTTCGAGATGCTTGTGCAACCTTGCGGCCACGGAGCCAGGTGGGAAAGCCGATCGGCATCTTCGATTCGGGCTTGGGCGGTCTAACGGTCGCCCGGGCCGTCCACGCGGCGCTCCCAGCCGAGAACCTCGTCTATCTCGGTGATACCGCGCGCGTTCCCTATGGAACCCGCAGCGCGCAGACGGTCATCAAGTACGCGATCGGGTGTGCGGAACGCCTGCTCAGCTTCGACATCAAGCTGTTGGTCGTCGCCTGCAATACCGCGAGCGGCGTCGCTCTCGAGGCGCTTCAGGAGCGGCTGGACATTCCCGTCGTCGGGGTGATCAACCCCGGCGCGCGTGCCGGCGTGGCGGCCACCCGGAATCGGCGCATCGGGGTGCTCGCGACTGCTGGCACGGTGGCTTCAGGGGCGTACGAGCGCGCAATTCGAGTCGAGAACGCTGCCGTGCAGGTGTTTGCACAAGCTGCGCCCCTGTTCGTGCCCCTCGCCGAGGAAGGATGGACGACGGGGGAGGTCCCTCGGCTGGCGGCCCAGCGTTACTTGCAGCCCCTCGTGGAGGCGGACATCGACACAATCGTGCTCGGCTGCACGCACTACCCCCTACTTTTCGAGACGATTCACGACGTTGCGGTGGAGCTCCTAGGCCACGATGTCGCCATCGTGGACAGCGCCGATGCCACCGCGCGAGCGCTGAGCGCGCTGATCGACACCGGGCCCGCCGAGGATCGAGGTCCGGGCGAGCTCCGGGTGCTGGTGACCGATCTGCCAGGCCAATTTGGCGCTTCGGCCTCGAGATTCCTCGGAAAGCCAGTCGAAGGGCTCGATATCCGCGCGATCGACCTCTGAGGAGCTTGCGACTTACAGTCGCATGAAGATATTCTGTAAATACTGATATGCGGGATGTGGGTGGACATGCCATCGCCCCGAGCGAGCCACCGATGGGCGAGGAAAATCGCATCTTCGCGACAGGGGAGCTGCTCGATGGCGTTTACGAAATCATGCAGCTTCTGGGACGGGGAGGAATGGGTCAGGTCTTCGAGGCCCACGACCACCTCCTCAACCGGCGCGTTGCGATCAAGGCGGCCTGGCCGAACCCGCTGAGCCCGCCCCTGCGAAACGAAGCCAGGGCCTTGGCGGCGTTCCAGCACCCGAGCTTGGTGACTGTGCACACGCTCGGCGAGCATCGAGGCATCGACTATCTGGTCATGGAACGGGTCTACGGGGTGTCGCTCACACAGCACGCGTCCACGCGCTGGAGCAGCGGTCAGCCTTTCAGCCCTGCGGAGGCGGTCCAACTCCTGATGCCGGCTGCCGAGGGTCTCAGCGTCGTTCACCGTGCGGGTCTGGTCCATCGCGACATCAAGCCGGACAACATCATGCTCACCCCGGCTCATCGCGTCGTGCTGATGGACTTTGGGCTCGTGCTTCCCGAGTTCGACGTCAATGGGAGACAGCGCGTGGCCGGCTCGCCCCCTTACATGGCTCCGGAGGCGTTGCTCAACACCGCCGAGCCCGGCCGTGGGCATCTCGCCGACATCTTCGGGCTCGGCGTGCTCGCGTACGAGCTCTTGACCGGGTTCCGGCCGTTTTCGGGAATGACGATGCGAGAGGTGATCGCATCACACGAGCGCGGTCAACCCAAGCCGGTTTCCGAGCTGCGCCCCGACTGCCCTCCATCACTCAACCAGCTCATCCAAGAGATGCTCGCTCCCGATCCGCAGATACGCATTCAGAGCGCGGAGGCGGTCGCTTGGCAAATGCGCGCCGTTCGAGATGCGCGTCCACGTGGCGACGACGCCGTTGGGGCCGGCGCGAAGGCTCTGTCGGTCTTGATCGTCGATGACGACGTCGACCTTGCGAGGATTCTGACCTTCTACGTTCGCCAGATCGTCGGACGGGCGGAGATTCGGGTCGCCCACGACGGCGAGGAGGCGCTCAAAGAGGTACAGAAGAAGGAGCCGGACGTGATGCTGCTCGACCTCCACATGCCCCGAATGAATGGGGTCGAGGTGTGCATGCGGCTCAAAGGTGACGGATTGGCGAAGCGCTGCTCGATCATTTCCGTGAGCGCGGGCGCGCAGGAGCACGACGTTCAGCTGCTGCATCAGCTCGGCATTCACCACTTCGTGGAAAAGGGCTCCAATTTGCGCGAGCGTTTGCGTGCCGTCTTCGCAGAGGTGTGCGGCGATCAGGCTCTGGCAGGCGCCTGAGCCCACGCTACGATCGCCCGATGATCGACCCGGAAGCGTCGGTGCCGAAGCTCGAGCTTTTGGCGGAGCGCCTGGTGGCGCTGCTCGACGACCGCTTTCGCATTCCGGGGACCGATCTCCGGTTCGGTCTCGATCCGATCATCGGCATTCTCTTTCCGGGCTTAGGGGATGCCGTCACCGGCGCCGGCGCCATCGGGCTTCTCGCCCTGGCGTTGCGTCGGGGGGTTCCCCGCGTCGTCTTGCTCCGCATGGTCATCAACATTTTGGTGGACGCCATCGCAGGCTCGCTCCCACTAGTGGGAGACGTGTTCGATGTCGGCTTCAAAGCGAACCGCCGCAATCTCGAGCTGGTTCGCGCACACCAGAAGCCCGGGTCGAAGGCCACGATAGGAGACTACGCCGTGGCCGTCCTCGGAGTGAGCATCGCGATCCTCAGTATCGTGGTGCCCTTGGTCGCGGCGCTCTACCTAGGGCTCAACTACGGCCCCGCCCTGCTCGAGCATCTTCGGCATCGGTGAGGCGCTCTTCGGCGTCGCGAACCGCCTGCTCCAGATGTCGAATTCTCTTCTGCAGCGCCCGCAGATCGCGCTGCGTCGCGAGGTTCAGCCTGCCGGCGATGCTCTGGACGCGCCGATCCACCGCGCCTTCGACACGTCCGCGAAAGCGGAAGCCTTTCATGATCAGCTTTTGCGCCCTCGGGTCCTGCATCAGCTTCATCACGCGGGGATCTTGAAGGAGGCGGAACAGACGATCTTGGAGCGCGTTCATCGGATCTCGCTTCTCACTATCCGATCACCGCCTGCAGCTTGGTCGCCAGCAGGGCGTTTCCGGTGACTTTGATCTTGCCCTGCATGAAGAACTGCATCGCTGTGCCGGGTTTGTCGGTCATCGCCTTCCAATCCTGGCTCGACATCTCGATCGTGCAGTCGGCATAGCCTTGGTCGCCCTCGGTGACCCCCGGCGCGTCCTTCATGTTGACCGTCCAGATGCCGCCCCCATCTCCGTGAACTTTGAACAGAAACACCGCATCTACGGCCGTGGCTCTATCGAGATCGCTCTCGATCGAGCGAGGGATGTCGTGCTGAAACGAAGTCTGGGCGTCGGGCATCGGAGACATGCCGCACGGTGCAGCCGCAGGAGCTAACGATGCCCCCCCGACAGTGTCAAGCCGTCCCGGGTCAGCTTCCGGTTTCGAGGTCCTGTGCCAAGTACGCGAGGATGACCTCGTCGAGTGTCTTTTCGGTCAATACGTCGTGACCGAATGGGGCCGGCGGAGCCTGCGAGATGCGTTGCCGTGATCCGGTTCGAGGACGAACCGGCTCGTAGCGGGGCGAGCCTTCCACGAGTCGTGCAGCCGCATGCTCTAAGACCTCGGTGCCCGCTTCGCCCGGAGCTCGATCGTCGTCGGCCCGGCCCGGCTCCGCCTCCGAGTCCTCGTCGTAGGCGCCATCGCGTAGCGCGATGAACACTCGCTTGTGCTGCTCCTGCATGAGCTGCTTGACCAGCGTCTGAAGATTCTCCGAGCCGAGGTGCTCTTCGTAAGAGCTCTTCTCCGAAGCGATGATGCGCCCGCCATCGGCAAAAAGCTGCGTGATGACGTGAGGCCGCTTGATTCCCGAGTCCTCGGTTTGAATGTGATACAGGTTTCCCTTATGGCGCACGTTCGTGTTGTATCCCACGAGCGGAGAAGGACTCGCTGCCATCTCGAAATCATATCCCAGAAAGAGGGGTCAGTCCCCTTTTCCAACGCGCTGACGAACGACGCACGGTCTCATGGCTGGAAACAAAAAGAAAAAGACGAAAGTAAGACCCCTGCTGGCGCGGCCTGGCGCCCGGTACACCTGCTTCGGCGACGGATTGTGCTGCACGGACATCCACGGGATCGGGCCGCTGACCAAGAAGGAAACGGCGGAGATGCGCCGCATTGACCGCAAGTCCGCCGGCTGGGACGAAGATCATGAGGACTACATGCTCCGCACCGCCGCCGACGGCGGGTGCGTTTTCTTGATGCCCGACCAGCGCTGCTCGGTGCACGCCGACCTCGGACCCGAGGCCAAGCCGGAAGGCTGTCGTCGGTTCCCGTTGGGGCTCGTGGCCACCCCCGCGGGGGGCCGCGTTACCACCGAGCACCGTTGTCCGTGTCGGACCATGGGCGACCGTCCCGCAATCGAGCCAGAGACGGTCGAGCCTTCGGTGTCGGACGGGGGAAGCAGGCTGATCGCCGATCGTCGCATCAAGCGAATCCCCTTGCGGGCGAAGGAGCACCTGAAGTTCTCGGAGTGGGAGCCGATCGAAGCCCAGTATCTGCATCGTCTTCAGAGCCGCGAGCCGCTTCTTCGCATTCTCGACACCGAGCCTTTCCCCGCCTTACGTGGCAGCAGTTGGGAGAAGCAGGCCGACGAGTTCATCGCCGCTCGCGATGGAACGCAGTTTGGAGTGGCAATGGCTTGGGTCGGCGACACGATGAGCGCCCTAGAGAGCGGCCGGAGCCCACGACCCCCAGGCCGCCCGTGGGCCGCTGCCTTCGATCGCGCCGAGGCACGCTCCCCAAAGCCTCGGACGAGCCGCGAGGTCTTCGGCGACTGGTTGGCGGACGAGGTCTGGTCGCTCAAGTGGGCGGAGAACTACCACTTCGCATTGGCTCGCGCCGAGCTCGCGACGCGGCTCGCCATCGGAGAGGATATTTGCGGGCGTCTGCGCAAGGCTGGAGTCAGGCCCGATCGCGCGGCCGCCGAGGCGGTGATGATGCTCGAGGTGGTGGGCGAGTCCGAGTATTGGACCGATATCAAGGACCGCATGCGCGTATCATGATGTTCGAACGTGACAACGAAGTGCTCGCTCTTCAGATCGGGCGGCCGTTGCGCGCGCGCTCCACCGTGCTTCGCCGGTGTCACCTCGGTCTTCCCATCGTGGCCGAGGTACCGCCCCTCTTGGACACGGGAGAGCCGTTTCCTACCCGCTACTGGCTCACCTGTCCGCTCGCGCACCGGCGTATCGCGCGGATCGAGGGCCGCGGTGGCGTTCGCGCCGCGCAAGCCAAGGTTGCGTTGGACCGAGCGCTGGGCGATGCGCTCGACGCCGCTCATGTCCGGTATGCACGCGGGCGTGACGCGCTGCTGCCCTCCGATGCAGCGCACCGGCCGACGGGCGGAGTAGGGGGATCATCGGGCGGTGTGAAATGCTTGCACGCGCACTATGCCGACTTTGCCGCGGGCAACGACAATCCGATTGGGCGCGACGTCCACGAAGCGATCAGAGAGCCTCGCTGCGAGGTGCCCTGCGTGACTTCGATTGACGGGAGGCTAGAGCGCAATCCAGACTGGCGGGAGCCAGCCGATGACGACCGAGCATCCTGATGCCACACGAGCTGCGGGGCGCCTCCTTTGGTGGACTCTGGTGGGCGCGTGTGCTCTGGTGCTGGCCGCTGCGGCGCTGCTCGAGCCGGATGCGCGTGGCCACGGCACCCATACTCAGCTCGGTCTGCCCCCCTGTGGTTTTCTGACGTGGACGGGCACCCCCTGTCCCGGGTGCGGTCTCACCACGGCCTTTGCCCATGGGATTCGTGGTCACTTCGCGCTCGCGCTCAGCGCCAATCCGCTCGGGCTCCTGTTGTTCGTCGCGGTTTGCCTCGGGATCCCACTCGGTGTCACTGGAGGGCTGCGCGGCTGGTCGTTCGATGCCGCCGTCCAACGGTTTTCGCTCCATCGGTGGGCGCTTGCCTTTGCCGGGTGCGCGGCGGTGCTTTGGGCCGTGCGGCTCACTGCCGCATTTTAGACCGAGTACACCCTGAACTGATCCGCCCTCGAAGCCTCAGGACGCCGATTCGCCCGTCGCTCATCCTCGAATGTACGCTGCACGTCCTTCGTCTTCGCAACGGCCGCCTCGACGCCCTGAGGCTCCGATCGTCGAATCATTTCAAGGTGCACTCGGTCTACTAGTCTTTTCTAGCGAGCGCATGCCGAGTGCGCTTCAGCAGATCATCACCGCTCTTCACGCTGGTTTCAGGTGTGCTCGTGAGCGCGATTTGCAAGGCCGGCCTCGGCTGGATGTCTTCGGTCCACAGCTCACCGCTGTCGATCTGGCGGTGGAGACGACGGAGGACGTGGCTCGCGCCGGCGCCATCGGTCTCCGGCAGGAGTATGCAGAACTCGTCACGGCGAAGACGAAACAAGTGGTCGACCGCACGGATGCAAGCCTTGAGCCCGCTTCCAATCAACGCCATCGCCCGGTCGGCCTTGCCATCTTGACTGGCCGCGGCGATCTCACTCGCGTTGGCCAGCCGCACCACGATGCAGGAGAGCGGGTGCCCGTATCGCTCTGCTCGCGTGTGCTCGTAATCCAGACTGATCAGCAGCTGCGATGGCGTTCCCGCGCCAGTGACCGGATCATACTGGTCGGCGGGTGGGACGCTTTCCGGGATGCCGAGCCTGTCGCGTCGCGTCGCTCGGAGAACGTTGCGCACGCGCTGCTGTATCTCGAACACCCGATACGGTCTGGTGAGGTAGTCTTCGGCGCCGAGCTCGATTCCGCGGCGCCGCGCCTCGAGATCGCCCTCGTCGGTCACGAGCAACACCGGAATGACCGCCAGGTTGATGTCTGCCTTGAGGATGCGCAGAATCTCGAACGCATCGATCTCCGACATCTGTGTATCGAGCACGAGAAGATCCGGGGTATGCCGCGCGACCATGGCGAGCACTTCGTGTCCATCGGCCGCCGTCGCCACGTCGTATCCCGCGGCTTCGCACGCCTCGTGGAGCAGCAGGAGATTGAAGGGGTCAGGGTCCGCAACGAGAACCAACGCGCTCATCGCTCTTCTCCAACCCCGACTGCCCGACCACCATCCCCCACAGCGTCTACGATATCACGCCGATTGTGCGCTCTCCAATCTCCGTGCGTTGGTCCACGACGCAGGTAAGCTTGCCGCCGTGGTTGCCCCCTCCAGACGCATTGCGACCCGCGTGCTCGAGCGGATCGCGCGCGATGACTCATGGGCTGCGCCCGCTCTCGACGCCGAGATTCAACGCAGCGGCTCGAGCCGCGCCGACGCAGCGCTCGCGACGCGAATCGTCTATGGCGCGCTACGGGCGAAGCCGGATCTGGAGGCCTCCATCGAGCGCCACGCGCGCCGGCCGATTCGAGTCGACGCTTGGACGCGTGCTGCGCTTCTCGGGGCAGCCTATCAATTGCTGTACCTCGACAAAGTCCCCGCCTATGCAGTGGTCCACGATACGGTGGAGTTGGTGCGTGAAAAGCGGGGCGTGCGCGTAGCCGGCTTCGTCAATGCAATTCTGCGCAAGCTCGCGGTGCAACCCCCCGCGGAGTCTCCGCGCTCCTCGACGATGGCCGTGCCGTCGTGGCTCGGTGATGCGCTTCGCGCTTCGATTGGAAGCGACCGGACCGATGCGCTTTTGACGTTGGCTGACGAAACGCCATCGATCGACCTACGTGTGCGGGCTGACTTCGAGCGCGATTCCGTGGCCGAAGCGATCCGACGAGCACACCGGGATGCGTTGGTTTCGCATACGGCGCTTTCGCCTTTCGGATTGCGGGTGAGCGGAGTAGGCGACCCACGCAAGTTGCCCGGATACGAGCAAGGAGCATTCGCCGTGCAAGAGGAGGGCGCACAGTTGATCGGCCTCCTCCTCGATGCGCAGCGCGCAGAGCGTGTCCTCGATGTGTGCGCCGGACGCGGTGGAAAGACGGCACAGCTCGTCGAGGCCGTGGGAACGGAAGGCAGTGTCACCGCGACCGATCTTCACGAGCATCGCCTCGCGCAAATCGCTCGCGAGCTCGGGCGCTTGCGGCTGGGACCCGATCGGGTGCACACCGCGTGCGTCGACTGGACGGTTGGCAGCGGCGGGGTGGGTGGCGAGTTCGACCGTGTGCTCATCGATGCGCCGTGTACGGGCCTCGGCACTCTGCGCCGTAGGCCTGAAATTTTACTGCGCGCCAAGCCTGAGGATGCGGCCCGCATGGGTGAGACACAGCATCGGATCCTTGAAAACGCGGCCCGACTGGTCAGACGAGGCGGAACCCTGCTCTACGCGGTCTGCTCGCCCCTGGCCGAGGAGGGTCGCGCGGTCGTCCAAGAGGCCCGCATCGATGGCTTCGAGCCACAGATCGACCGCCCCTCCGCCCTGAGATCGTTAGAGTTTGGACCCGACGGCCGCCTATTGCTCGGCCCCTGGGTTCCCGGCGCCGGGCCCTGGGCCGACGCATACCAAATCTTCATGTGGGTTAATGTAGGATAACTCGTTGACACTGTGCTGCGAGAAAGCTAGGTTCCGCTGAGCTTGAAATACGGGGCGTAGCGCAGTTTGGTAGCGCGCACGGTTCGGGACCGTGAGGTCGGAGGTTCAAATCCTCTCGCCCCGACTAGAATTGAACACTGCAATCGCAATTGCAGGGAGGAACGATGGCAAAGGCGCTACCACCGGTGAGAGTTCTGGTCGTCGACGATGATCCAGCGATTTTGGAGTTCATGGAGACGTTCCTCACGAAGGATGGATTCCAAGTCACCACGCTGGCCGATCCGAAGGAAGCGCCCGAAGAGGTCAAAGACGGCGGCTATCATCTCGTGGTGCTCGATCTGATGATGCCCGGCATGGGTGGAGTCGAGGTGCTCGAGCAGATCCGCAAGGTGGATAGCGACGTGGCTGTCGTGATCTTCACCGGTTATCCCTCGCTCGAGACCGCGGTGCAGTCGATGAAGCTCGACGCCGTGGACTATTTGAAGAAGCCGTTCAATCCAGACGAGTTCCGCGAGGTTCTCGATCGGGTCATGCGCAAGAAGGGCCTCCTTCGCACGCCGGAGGAGAACCTGCACCGTGTGATCGGCGAAACCATTCGCGGGCTCCGCAAGGATCGCGGTCTCACGCTCAAGCAGATGGCGCGCCGCACTGGGCTCAGCGTTTCACTTCTCTCACAAATTGAACGTGCCGAATCGAGCGCCTCGATCAGCTCGCTCTACAAGATCGCCACCGCCCTCGACGTACGAATCCAGGATCTGTTCGGCGAATATTGAGCTCGCGGCTCGGGTCGAGCTTCTTCAAAGCCCCGCAAGCAGCTCCTTCAGTCGTTCGCTCAAACGCCGGTCACCGATCAGCTCGAACACCCGGCGTCCTTCGCGGCGTGCAGCTTCGACGCGGCCGTGCTCCCGAAGCAACTCGACCAGCCGAACGCGCGCGTAGAGATCTTCGGGTGCGATCATCGCCCAATGCTCGAGAGTCGCAATCGCGGCCTCTATCGACCCGCGCGACACCAGCCGTTCCGCGCTTGCCCGCGCACGAAGCGCGGGGCCGTCATTCGATCCCACGACGACGCTTGCATAATACGCCGCTGCTTCTTCGAACCTCCCGGCGTGCTCGAACAACGACGCGAGCACTGCCCGTTCCGCGCTCACCGTGGGATCGAACAAGCGCAGCGCTGGCCGCATGGCGTCCGCTTCGAGATAGATTTCGGCAAGCTTGGTGCGGACCGCCAGCGAGCCATGCGGAACCGTGCTCAACGACTCCGCCGCGGCGCCCCTTCTTCCAAGCGCAAGAGAGCAATCTGCCAACGCGAGCCGCGACACTTCGAAATCCGCCGCACCAAAGGGAACATCGGCCAGCCTCGCAGCGGCAGGCAGGTAGCGACCTTGCGTCCAGAGTGCGTGTCCTCTCTCGTAGCGAAGCGCGGGTGAAGGCTCGCTCGCTTCGAGCATGGGCAGCGCCCGTTCCGCTTCGCCGATCGTGACCAAAAGGCGCGCGCGTTGCAGGTCCGTTCCGAGGCCCGCTCCCTCTCTGGAGCTGAGGACCGCAGCTAGCTTCGTTCGCGCACCGCTTTCTACGAGCGCACGCGCCCACAATGCGGCGTTCCGTCGCGAAGACGTTTCGCCGTCGAGAATCCTGGCTGCGAGGGCCGGTCGCCCTGTTTCGAGGGCCAGCTGTCCAGCAGCACGCGCTCTGGCTCCGGAGGGCATGTTTGGATCGAGAAACAGGGCGCGCCTCAAGGTGTCCGCGTCGCCAGTACGTCGTGCCAAGTCGATGGAGAGACGGCGCGCGGCGCCGGCGTGGCCCTCGGGCATCATCATGACGTGTTCCAGCAAGATTGCGTTTGCGCGCCGTCGATGACCGCGTTCGTGCAACACCTCCGCCATGGCCACCACCGGCTCATCCCGAGTAGGGGCCAAGCGCCTTGCCCGCACCAGCGCCGAAATGGCGCCCTGGTCATCCCCCCTGCGGTGGAGAATGCGCCCCTCGGCAAGAGCCACTCTCGCGGATTCGGGATGGGAACGGCGCGCCAAGGCCAGTGTGCGATCCGCCCGGCGCGATGCGCCGCTCTCGTCCAGCTCCTCTGCGAGGCGTGCCATCAACAGGGCATCGGCGTTCGATGCTGCCGTCGCGTTCTCGAATGCAATCGCTGCTTCTTCGTGGTCGCCCCGTCCGGCGGAAAGCTCGCCTCGGATGAACCACTCGTAGGCGTACGGCGATACGATCGGGCCCAGCTCCACCGCACCGTCGACCACGCGGGGGATGGTACGTGGCCCCCCCGCCGCGCATGCCGTCAATCCAAGGACAAGGAACGCCCCTAGCCGGACCACGCCTGCATCATAAGGGAAGGCCTCTCGAAAAGCTCGATTCCGCCGGGCGCTGGATTTGACTTCGTTGCTGCGCACCCCTACACCTCCGCATAGCGCGAGCCTGCGTTTACACCGATTCCGCGCTCGAGATCAGGGAGAAGACGATGGGTCCGATTTGGATGACGTTGCTGTTGGCGAGCACGCTCGGCTTGTTTTCGTGGTCCGCATACAGGCGTGTGCGGCAAGTGACGATCGGAAAGCCCGACCCGCGCTTCGCTTGGACCGGCGCCCAGGTGGCGGACCGGCTCAAGACGGTCCTGATCTACGCCTTCGGGCAGAAGAAGATGCCGAACTACACGTTGGCCGGTTTCGCCCACATCGGCATCTTCATCGCCTTCAACGTCTTGCTGCTCAACAGCATCATGCTGTGGGGCCGGGGCTTCGACCCCGATTTCGATTTCTGGGGGCTGCTGAGCGTGGACCATTGGTTCGGCAAGCTCTACTCCTTCGGCAAGGAGCTCGCGGCGTTCGCTGCCATCGTGGGCTCGGTCGCGTTCTTGTATCTGCGTTGGGTAAAACGGGGCCAGGACAGCGGTGATCCGAAAGCCGTCGAGGACAAGCCGAGGATGACCCTCGGCCACCAACCGAACCGCTACGTCTTCACCGAGCCGATTCTCATCCTCTTCATCATCATCACGATGATGTTGGCCGACTACCTGTATGTCGGCTCTTCCCTGGTGCTCGATTCGCGTGCCTATGGCGAGCCGATTCATGCGGGTTGGTGGGAGCCCTTCGGTGGCATCTTTGCTCAGATCCTCCGCGGCGTCGAAAGCACCTGGGCGGTCACCGCATTGCAGCACGTGGGCTTCTGGTGGCACGCGTCTTTCGTCCTGATCTTCTTGAACATTCTTCCGTACACGAAGCACTTCCACGTGCTCACGGTCATGCCGAACGTCTTCGCCTACGATCCGAGGCCGAACGCGCTTCCCAAAGTCGAAGACTTGGAAGGCAAAGTCGAGCGCGAGGAATCACTCGGGATCAACCGCCTCACCGATCTTACTTACAAGTACATCTTGGACTTGTATACCTGCACCGAGTGCGGGCGGTGCAGCGACAATTGCCCCGCGTACATCACCGGTAAGAAGCTTTCACCGAAGCATCTCACGCTGGCCATCCGCGACCATCTCTACGCGACGGAGAAGCAGATGTTTGGCAAGACTGCATTGGTCGAGGAGCCGAGCGATGCTCCGGCGGCTCCCCCCAAGCCGAGCGCAGGCGAGGAGCCGCTTCACACTTTTCCATCCGCCCCGGAAGGCGGGTACTTCGTCGGCGAGACCGTCGTCGACTTGGTTCCAAACATCGTCCATCCGGAAGTGATTTGGGGGTGCACCTCCTGTCGCGCCTGTGAAGAGCAATGTCCGGTGATGATCTCCTACGTCGACAAGATCACTGGAATGCGTCGCGAAGAAGTCATGATGAAGAACGAGTTCCCCGGTGAGCTCCAGGGAGCATTCAATGGCATCGAGACGAACGGAAACCCATGGAACCTCTCGGCGATGGACCGCGGAGACTGGGCAGATGGGCTCGACATTCCCTTGCTGAGCGACAAGCCCGACGCGGCCGTTCTCTACTGGGTCGGTTGCGCGGCTAGCTACGACGACCGGGCAAAGAAGGTAGCTCGCGCCGTGTCGAAACTCCTCAAGAAGGCGAAGGTCGACTTTGCAATTCTCGGCACCGAGGAGACTTGCACGGGTGATCCGGCCCGTCGCGCCGGCAACGAATACCTCTTCCAAATGCTCGCCGAGCAGAACGTCGAGACCCTGAACGGCTACGAAGCGTCGAAGAAGACGATCATCACGGCCTGTCCGCACTGCTTCAATACCCTCGCGAACGAGTACAGCGACTTTGGTGGTCGCTACGACGTCGTTCATCACAGCGAGTTCCTCAATGGGCTGCTCGTGGCAGGCAAGCTGGTGCCCTCGAAGCCGGTGAGGGGCAAGGTGGTCTACCACGACAGCTGCTATCTCGGCCGGTACAACCAAGTGTACGACTCCCCCCGGCAGATTCTCGAGTCCATCGAAGGGCTCGAGCTGACCGAGGTGCCCTACTGGAATCGGAACAAGGGGCTTTGCTGCGGAGCAGGTGGCGCGCAGATGTGGATGGAAGAGCAGCCGGGTCAGGAGCGCGTCAACAACAAGCGAACTCTTCAGCTCCTCGAAACCGGCGCGACCACAATCGCAAGCGGTTGTCCGTTCTGCATGACCATGCTCACCGATGGGATCAAGAATCAGGACAAGGACGAGGAGATCCGGCAACGCGACATCGCCGAGATTCTAGCCGATGCAATCGAGCTCGAAGAAGTCGAGCAGACCCCAGTCGCTGCCGAGTGAGCGGCAAGGGCTGCGTTGAGCCTCGCTTGAAGAGCCCATGAAGGTATACGCCAGAAGAGAGCCTCTTTTGGTGCGCCCCGGGGCGCGGTTCGACTGCGTTGGCGATGGCCTTTGCTGCAGCGACATCCACGCGGTGGGTGCCCTGACCGAGGAGGACTGCGAAAGACTGGCACTCATTTCGGAGGAGGCCGTCGATCGCTACGAGGACGGCGGTGATGCCGTGCTCATGATGCGGAGCGACACCGGTCGGTGCGTATTCTGGACCGAGGAGGGGTGTCTCATTCATCGCCGGCTCGGGCCGGAGATCAAGCCGAGCCCCTGTATCCAGTTTCCCTATGCGCTCACGGCGACACCGGTCGGCGGCCGCATCTCGACTCAGCATCGCTGCACCTGTCGCACGTTGGGCCCGCTGCCTCCGGTGACCGCCGAAGCGGCCAGAACGTCGCTTCTCGACTCCGAAGGGCAGCTCAAGTTCGAGCACGCCGTGCTCGATGAGGTCGCCTGGTCGGCCGGGCAGATTCTTTCCTTCGACGAGTACGCGCGCCGCGAGGCTCCGCTGCTAGAGGCTTTGCTGGAGGGCAAGCAGCTCATGACGGTCTTGCAAGCGCAGCCCTTTCCCGAGCTCGAAGGGACCACCTGGTCGGACATCGCCGACGAGCTGAGGGGCTTTCACGGGTCGTCCAGAGCTGCGGTTGTGGCGCGATGGTTCGGCGACGCGCTCGGCTTTCTGGTCGATCGCAGACCGCGTACGAAGCAAGGTCGACCTTGGGCCGACTCGTTCGAGCGGGCCGCGAAGCGCGTCGTGGACCCCGTGTCCCCCAATGTGGTGTTCGGCGATTGGCTCGCCGATGAGCTCTGGTCGATGCGATGGACGCGCTTTGGAAGCCTTGCCCGCGCCCGCACCGAGTGGGCCACCCGGCTTGCCGTTGCACGGCGCATCGCCGGCTGGCTGGACATAAGCGATCCGGTTCGTGACAACGTGTCTGCCGCCGAAGCGGTGATGATCGTCGACGTGATCTCCACTTCAGAGCCGTGGGAGAAAGCTCAGGAAGCGATACGGGACTCCTAGATTCTGGAGTCAGAGCTCGCAGCCACTGCCAGGCAAGCCGCGGCAGGCCTCGAACTCGCTGACGCACCCCGCCTCGTTCAGACACTCGAGACAAAGAGGAGCGCAGAAATTGTTCTGGCAGCGCCCCCGGCAGAACGCTTCTTCGCCGCACGACTCGATGTTGCCGTAGCAGGCCGCACACTCGGAAGACAGCTCCGGGACCGTCATGGTGATGCAGCTCGTGACGCAGCGGGAGAAGCGGGAGAAGACCCCGTCACCGGCAAGCCCTGCGCAAAATACGAAGCTGCAATATCGCGTGGCATCGCGAAGCCTCGTTCCGTCTTCGATGACCGCGAGGTCGTCCTGGTTATTGCAGGCGCCTATCGGCTCGCCGCCATCCACTGCCGCATCCATTCCGGCATCGGCGCCGCCATCCGCGTCGTTCGAGCCTCCGTCGCGGATCGTTCCGGTTGGGGGCAAACCATTGCCGCCCCCAGAAACCGTCGGCGGTTCGTTGGATGCGCATGCCGATACCGAGAGGCTGGGCAGAACGAGGCCGAGCAGAAAGACTCGATACACGCCGCGAGGATGCGACACGAGATCCCCGCGGTCAAACGTCGGCGCGGATGCGAGCCTCAGAAGCCCATGATCTTGGCGATGGCGTAACGCATCACCTCGGTGGCGCCGCCTCCGATTCGGAACAGACGCGCATCGCGCCAAGCGCGAGCCACCCAAAGCTCCTCGAGGTAGCCCATGCCGCCGTGAAACTGCACGCATTGGTCCATGATCTCGGCAGTGACGTCTCCCACGTATGCCTTGGCCATCGAAACCAAGCGGGTCGTCTCCATCGAAAGCATGGTCCCTTTCACGTACTTCTCCTCGTTGTAGGCAGCACATGCATTGTACGAAAGCGCCTTGGCTGCTTCGTACTTTGTGTAGAGGTCGACGAACTTCTGCTGCCAGTATTCTCGCTTGATCAGCGGCTTCCCAAACGCGACGCGCTCGCGGCCGTACTGGACGGAGCGATCGAGCGCGAGCTTGGCGCCCGACAGACCGCTCACGCATCCGACGAGGCGCTCTGACTGGAAATTCTGCATGAGATAGACGAAACCCATGCCCTCCTGCCCGACCAGGTAGCGCTTGGGCACGCGAACGTCCTCGAAGAACAGCTCTGCCGTGTCGCTCGCCCAGTTGCCCGCCTTCTCGAGCTTCTTGGAGATGCTGAAGCCCTTGACGTCGGTGGGGCAAACGATGATCGAAATCCCGCTATGGCCGGCGTCTGGGTTGGTCTTCACCATGAGGGTCACGAAATCCGCTCGCGTGCCGTTGGTGATGTAGGTCTTCGACCCATTGATGACGTATTCATCACCGATGGCGCGCGCGGTCGTTCGAAGCCCTGCCACGTCCGAGCCTGCGCCGGGCTCGCTGACGCCGAGCGCGGCGATCTTCTCGCCGCGTATCGCGGGCGCCAGAAACTCCTCCTTGATCTCGCGTGATCCGAGGTCGTTGAGCACCGGCGTGGCCATGTCCGCCTGAACGAGCAGACCCATGGTCACACCAGCCGATCCGCAACGGGCGAGCTCCTCGGACTTGACCACGCTCATCCAGAAGTCGCCGCCCCCGCCGCCGACGTCTTCGGGATAGTGAGCGCCTAGAATGCCGAGCTCACCGGCACGCTTGAAGACCGAGTTGGGGAAGATCTTCTCCTCCTCCCACTGGTCTACCTTGGGCGCGAGCTCGTTCTCGACGAAGGCGCGGACTTGCTGACGGAAGATGTGATGCTCTTCCTGAAAAGGTTGGAATGTGGACGACATCGTGCCTCGCTCCGGAAATGAATGAACGTTCATTTAGTAGCCGGAGACCTCCGAAATAGCAAGCCCCGACCTCGGGCGTTGTTACTGATTTGGAGGCTCCGGTGGGGTCTTTGGCGGCCCGAGGACAATCGAGTCGAGCCGCTCGGGATGGACCTCGGGCTTCAGCTCGGTCCGGAGGTCGGTCATCAGCTTGTCTAGCGCGGCCTGCCGCTCCTCGCGCCACAGCTTCCGCCGAATCGACTCGCTCGCCTGCTCCAGCGTCTGGACGTTCTCGGGCCGGATGCCCGTGAGCTCGAGCACGCTCCACTTTCCGTCGCCGAGGTCGAGCGGCTTGCTGCGGTCCCCGGTCTTCTCGAGCGAAAAGGCCGCCTTCACGAGGGTGGCGTTGATCGGTTCGGCATCCTCCTTGCCGACCAGCTTTCCGTCCTCGGTGAAGTAGAGCAGATCACCGCCACGGAGCTTGGTTTCCGTGTCGAGGCTCTGCTCCTTGGCCAGCGCACGGAATTTCGCCTCACCGGACTTCAGCTTCTCGAGAATCGCCTGCGCTTCCTTCTTGCTGCCCACCAGGATGTGTCTGGCGCGGCGCATCGCGGGGCGGCGGAAGTCACTGACGTGTTCCTCGTAGTACTTCGCGACTTGCTCCTCGGGAACGTCGTCCGGTGTGACCGCCTCCTCGAACTCTTTGCGGACGAAAAGCTGAACCAGCGTCTGATCGACGAAGCTCCTCACATCCGGGTCCTTTGCGTAGCCGAGCTTCTGTGCGCCTTGGTAGAATAGTTCGTTGCGCACTTGATCATCGGCGAGCTCCTTGAGCACCTCCGGATCTGCGAGCCGCTGGCGAGCGTACGGGGAGCGCGCTTTGATCAGATCCTCGAGATCACCCACGGTGATCGTCGCATCCCCCACCGTTGCAATTACCTTCGCCCGGCGTGCTTCGTCGGCGCTCGAGGGCTCTTCCTCGGCCAACGCCGTGACTCCGAATGCGCCGACGGCGAGCATGCAAACCAGCAAAATCCATCGCATGACGCGGCAGCGTTTCACGAGCCCCCGAGCCGGTCAAGCGCCGCAAGCCGCAAAGAACCGTCCGAGCTCCGATGCGAGCGCGCGAGGCTCGAACCAGTGGATCATGTGGCCGACGTTTGGGATTTCCACGAAGCGATGATCCTCGATCGCGGCGATGCGCTCTTGCTCGTCCTCCAGCCGAAAGCCTCGTTGTCCTGCGACGATCAACGTCGGTGTCGAGATGCCCTCGAGGATCTGCCTGAACGCAGCCGCCTGGAACGGGCGTGGCGACAAGGTCTTGTGGAGGGGATCGAACGTCCACTGAATACCGCCCTCGACTGGCTTGGTGCTTCGAGCCACGAGGAACGAGCCGAGCTCGTCGTCGAGCTCCGGATTCTGGATGCGCATTCTGGCCAGCGCGTCGCGTTCGCCGTCCATGGGCGATCGCTCACGGCTTCGAACCTGGGCCACCCCGTCGAGCCACGCGCGCAATCGCGCGACGGGGTCGCGAGGCTCCATTTCCGGTGGGCCAAGCCCTTCGACCAAGCTCAAGCTCCGAAGCTTCCGAGGGCGCGCCGCCGCATACATCGCTGAGACCGTCCCACCCATCGAATGGCCGACTAGATGGACCGGTCGCTCGCCCAACTGTGGAAGCAGCTCGTCGAGGTCGAGAACGTAGTCGGGAAAGTGATAGTAGCCCCCGGCGCCGACCCATTCACTATGGCCGTGCCCGCGCCAGTCGAACGAGACGACGCCGTGGCCCGCTTCGACCAGCGCCCGGGCGACCCCATCGAAGCTCCAGGCGATATCGAGGAACCCGTGACAAAGCACCACGTCGATCGGACGGTCGCCCCAGCGCACCACGTGATGTCGAAGTCCGTTGGCGGTGAGCATCTGCTCCAATGCTGCGGTCATGCCTCCTCGAATCGACGCGGTGACAGGGCCTCGGCTTCTCGAGAGCCGGCCTTGCCGGACATGGCATCGGCAATGAGCTCGGCCGTGAGCGGGGCCAGCAGGATGCCGTTGCGGTAGTGCCCGCTCGCCAGGAACAGCCCGTCGATCCGCGTCTCTCCCACCAAGGGTAAGCCGTCCGGAGTACCAGGTCGGAAGCTCGACCAGTGACCGTCGATCGGCGCCGAGGCCAAGCGCGGGGCGATTCGGATCGCTTTGCGGATCACGTCGGCCAGGCCCCCGAAGGTGATGCCGCGCTCGAAGCCGACGCGTTCCATGGTCGAGCCGCACAAGACCCGGCCGTCCGGCCGTGGCACGACGTAACCTCCTGCCCCGAACACGACGCGGCGGAAAATGGGCGGCCGCGTATGCGTGGAGATCATTTGGCCGCGGACGGGGTAGATCGTCTTCGGGGGCACGGGTAGGCCCGGAATGAGGGTCGTCCAACTGCCCGCTGCGACCACGATGCGCTCTGCTTCGATCGTTTCCTCGTCGAGTTGGACGCCGCGCGCTTGGCCCGATGCGACGTCCACCCCGCGGACGGTGGAGCCCGTGCGAAAGGTCACGCCCTCGTGCTCCGCCCCGAGGGCCACTGCCGCCAACAGCTTCTTGGGCTCGACCTGGGCATCCTCGGGAATGCTCAAAGCTCCCGCCGAGTCCGGATTGGCTGCCGGCTCTTCTTCCAGAAGCTCCTCCGGCGCCCAGCGCCTGCAGCGAACGCCCTGCACCTCGAGTCGAGACCCCTGCACGTCGAGCTCACTGAGCTCCGCGTCGTCGAGGGCGATCTTGATGACTCCGCAACGGCGAAATCCCACATCGATGCCGAAGAGCTCGTCCAGCTCTTCGGCGAGCTCGGCGTGGAGCTCGCGGCTTCGGCGCCCGAGCTGCAACGCCAGGGCATCATCGAAGGACTCGACGGTCGGACCGAGAATGCCTGCCGCGGCGGACGAAGCCTCGGCCCCGGGGACGCTGCGCTCGAGGACGAGCACGCGCGCGCCGTCCTGGGCTAGACGACGGGCCACGCTGCATCCCATCAGGCCGCCGCCAACCACGATTACGTCGGGGGACATGCCTGGAAGCTACCCGCTCCGCGCAGGGCGGCAAGCGTCTAGCCGAAGATGTCTCGATAAGTGACTAGAATCATCACGCCGAGAAGAAAGACAATTCCGACGGCGTGGACCGCCATCTCGAACCGCTCGTTGGCGCGACGACGCGTGATCGCTTCATAGCCCAGAAATATCAGCCGGCCTCCATCGAGCGCAGGAAACGGCAAGAGATTGAACATGCCGAGCGCGACGGAGATGAACATCAAGATCCAGAGGAATGCCGGCAGCCCAGCCTGTGCGGCCTCGGCGACCATCTTGCCCATCATGACCGGACCGCCGATGCCCTCGGTGCTGCGCCTTTTCACCATGTCGGCCAAGCCCGCCAACTGCGCGACCGTCATCTGGAAGGGAAGGGCAATCGAAAGCTTGGCGGAGTCCCATACGCCCAGATTCTCGTAGAGGCGGACCATCTTGGCGCCAACGCCGATCTGGCCTCGGCCCCCCAGGTCCTCGGGCGTGATGAGGATGGGCGGGAGCGCTTTTCCGTCCCGCTCGACGATGTACTCGGTGGGCTGGCCGGCGCGTGGCGCAGTCGCATCGATCAGCTCGGAGACGTTTGCGATCGGCTCTCCGTTGGCCATGACGATCACATCACCTTCCTCGAGCCCAGCTTTCTCGGCAGGCGAATCGGGAACGACGTGACCTACCTGCATGGGCTCGGCAGGCTGAATCGGGGGCAAGGTATTGCTCATCCCCAAGGCGAAGACGATCGCTGAGGCCGTCAGGTAGTTGGCGATCGGTCCGGCGGCGATGGTCGTCACCCGCGCGGCCAAGCTCTTGTTCGGATAGAGCTCGGGATCGTCTGGATCGACGTCCTCGTTTGGATTCATTCCTGCGATCTGCACGTACGCCAGAAAAGGAATGACAGCGACCTGGAAGACGGTCGGGCTGTCCTTGGGCTGGTAGCGAAACAGCGTCGGCCCGAAACCGATGCTGAAACGCAATACCCGCATCCGGAATGCCCGGGCAGCGAGGTAGTGACCCCCCTCATGGATGATGATCAAGACGGATAAGGCAACGACCGTGATGAGCACCTTGAAAAGCACGCTATCCACGCCCCCAGCATAACGCTCCGATCGAGCCCGTCGAGGCCGCCGCCGCCCCCCGGGGCGTGGCCGCAGGCGCTCGGACACGTCTAGTGACGCTGGATCCCTACAATTGCCGGCTCGCCGCGTTCTCGAAAAAGTGTCTGATTATGCGAATGACTATCGCAGTCGCGAGCGGTTTTGCGTAGTATCCCGGCCACCTGGCGAACTGGGGTTGTTGTGGCTGTACATCATCGAAATGCGAATTCTCTGCTCCGACGCATCACGCTGGTCCTCACGTGTGCGCTTTGTCTGTCCATCCTGCTTCCTCCGAGGGTCACCCATGCCCAGGATGCCTTCAGCTGTATTGAGGAGCTCACCGATGATCAGGTGCGCTACCGCATCAGCTACATCGAAGAGAAGCTCGAAAAGGGGAAGAAGCATGCGACCCGGTGGCGCTACACCTGGATGGGGCTGTGGCTGGCCATAGGCGGCGTGACGACCTACCTCGCGATCGATGCGGCCAATGACGATGAGGACTGGAATAAGTTCGGCTGGGCCTACATGGCGGGTGGTGCGTATTTCGTCGCGACCACGCACATGTTCCTCCCGGCGGCCGACGTGTGGGGAGCCAAGCGCATCCGGCGCCAAGACGACAGCACCGAGGAGGCTCGGCGGGCCAAGCTTCGCTACGCCACGGAGACTTTGCAGAAGGCCTCCGGTGTCCAGGAGCTCGCTGGTGGCCCGATGGGCGTCGTCGGCTCGCTCGTCTACGGAGTCGTCGGTGGCACGATCAAGGCGACCCAGTGGACGGGTCTCAGCCGAGGGTTGACCGCCGGCATGTACATCGCGCCTCCGGTCATGATGGGCCTTCAGACCGCAACGGCGCCGCGGCAAGCGGCGATGGCGTACGAATCCTATCGGGGCATCGCCTGCTCGAGTAAGTACTACGATCGCGGACGAGAGGGTCCCGATCTCGATTTCAGCATGAGCCCGGCTGGCGGAAGCTTCCGCATCAATTTCTGAGCGCGTCTCGGCTACGTCTTCTTCTTGCGCAAGCGAGCCCGAAGACGCGCGGCGTAGCCTTCTTTGTTCTCCTGCTTGGCCCTCGATAGCGCGAGCGCGTCCTCCGGAACGTCGCGAGTGACCGTGGTACCGCTCGCGACGTAGGCCCCCTTCTTGACAGTGACCGGTGCGATCAGCTGCGTGTCGCTGCCGATGAAGACGTCATCTTCGAGCACCGTCGTGTGTTTCTGCTCGCCGTCGTAGTTGCAAAAGATGGTACCCGCGCCGATGTTGACGTGCCGGCCGATGATGCCGTCGCCAACGTACGAGAGATGATTGACCTTCGATTTCTCACCGAGCTTCGTGTTCTTGGTCTCCGAAAAGTTGCCGACCTTGCTGTGCGGACCGAGCTCGCTCAGCGGTCGCAGATGGCTGAAGGGACCCACTTGCGCCCCTTCACCGATGATCGAGTCGGTGGCTACCGTGTAGGGTAGAACCACCGCGTCTTTTTCGACGAGCACGTTGTTAAGCACACAGCCTACGTCGATGTGCGCGCCGTTCCGGACGATGCAATGGCCGCGCAGATGCACGTTGGCTCCGAGCTTGGCTCCCGGCTCGATCTCACAAGTGGAGTCGACGTACAGGCTGTCGAGGTCGGCCACCACGACGCCGCCCCGCGCGAGGTCCTCAGCAATCGCGCGACGACGCGCAGCCGAAGCGATGGAAAGGTCCCTTTGGTCGTTCACGCCTCTCAGCTCGCTCATCTCGCCCTCGAGGTCTACCACCTTGCCACGTCGGGCCGCCAGCTCCACGAGGTCGGTGAGATAAAGCTCGCCCTGTGCGTTGCTGGGCGCCAACTGCGAGATCGCCTGTCGCAAGAAATCGGCGCGGATGGCATAGAGACCGGGATTGACCTCGTGAATCGCTCGTTCCGCCTCCGAGCAATCACGATCCTCGACGATTCGAACGACGCCGCCGCCATCGCCGCGAATGATCCGACCGTATCCGGCCGGCTCGTCGAGGCTCGCCGTCACGAGCCCGAGGTCGGCGTCCGCGGCTTCCGCCAAGTCGATCAGCTTGCCGAGGACAGCCGGAGGGACGAGGGGGCAATCGCCGTAGAGGACCAGCACACGCCCCGTCACACTGTGATCTGCTTCCATCGCGCAACGCACCGCATCGCCGGTGCCGCGTTGCTCGGGTTGCAGCACCGTGTCGACCCGGGCCCCAAACTCCTGGCGCAGCCGTCGTTCCACCTCGTCACGTCCGTACCCGACGACCACCAGACAACGGCCGGCGCCGGCAGCGAGGGTCGCCCCCACGACCCAGGACACCAATGTGCGGCCGGCGACCTCGTGGAGGACTTTGGGCAGGCTGCTCTTCATGCGCGTGCCTTCGCCTGCCGCCAGAACGACCGCGGTCCAAGGAGCTGAATGAGAGATCGGCATCGATTCCAGGTCTACGCGGCTTCGGTCAGGAAGGAAGCCACCCGCGCGAGGGCGGCCAGATCGTGGACATCTTCGTCGAATGCAGGCACCTGCACAATCCGAGCTTCGTTGCCGATCTCGTCGGCGAGGCGCTCGACCTGGGCGCGATCGGCGCTTGCCCACTCCCGCTCGGCCATGAGGGCCTCGGCAAGCCTCGGTTGAATGTGAGCTGCGTCGATCGAAGCCGGCAGCGCTTCTCGCAGGACCGCGATTTGCTCTTCGGCGGAAATGGACGGCTCCTCGATGGGCATGTGCACCTGGTTCACGATGACCGCTTCTCTCTTCATGCCCGCCGCTTCCAGCTTCTCGCTGAAAAAGCGGGCCTCACCGATGGCCAAGGGATTCGGGCTGGTCACCAGCACGAATGCGACCTCGGGGCTCCTCAACGCATCGGAAACCTGCTCGGCGCGCTCCTTGAAGCCTCCGAACAGATCGTTGATTCCGCTGACGAACTCGGCCACCTGCTCTAGAAATCCGAGCCCGGTAATCCTGCCGATGCCTTTGAGCAATACCGTTGCACCACGGCCCACCAGTCCGAAAGCCTCCTTGCCGGCGCCCTCGAAGACCTGAAGGAACCAGCGCATGGCCGGCGAGTCGATCGCATCGATGAGGCGCTCAGGCGCTGTGAGGAAATCCAAGGCGCTCGCGGTCGGAGGCGTATCGAGCACGACCAAATCCCACTTCGGATCCTGCCGTACCTCGTGCAGCTTCTCCATCGCCATGTATTCCTGCGTTCCTGCGAGGGAGCTGGCCACGTATCGGTAGATTTGATTGTTGAGAATGCGGTCGCGGGCCTCCTCGCTCGATGCGTACTTTTCGACCAGCCCATCGAACGTACGCTTCGTATCGAGCATCATGGCCGACAGCGCGCCCTTGCATTCGAGCCCGTGGTTTCGAAAGAGCGCCGTGGGAACGTCCTGTTCGCTGGTCGTCATCTCGCTGAGCCCCAGGCTGTTTGCCAGCCGCCGCGCAGGGTCGATGGTGAGACAGAGCACCTTGCGGCCCTCCATGGCGGCGTGCACGGCCATGGCGGCCGCTGTCGTGGTCTTTCCGACGCCGCCACTGCCAACCGTCACGACCACGCGGTGACTGCCGAGCACCTCCGCGAGACTCATCGAGCGCGACTCTAGCAGCCCTGCCGATGCTGTCGATCTCCCCGGAATCGCTGGGTTCTGTCGAATCCTTGCCCGGTCTTTCGTAGGATAATAGTCTACACCAACCTACATCCGATGGAGCTTTCATGAACGACCGCCGCAGACGCCGAAGCCAGGATCCCTATCGGGCGCTTTGTCTCCAGCTCGAGCATGCTCGCTCCGCGGGTGAGCTCGACGCGATGGTCCTCGCCACGGACAACGGGCTATTGGTTGCGGGCGCTGGGGAGCGCTCGGTCTGCGAGGCGCTCGGGGCGATAGCGCCGCTGTTGGCATCTCCCTCCTTCAACGGACCCGTTCCTGGATCGCTCGTCGGACAGCGCATCGGTGTTCGCCCGTTGATCCTGGACGGAGAAACGGTCTACGTCGCCAGCGTAGGGCGATCGGACGGGGATGCATGCATCGAAAGCTCGATTCGAGGCGTATACCGCATTCTCGGTTACCAAGCGCCTCGTGATTCTCAGTTGCTGGTCAACTGACTCTGCACGGCGGCGAGCTCTGCTTGCCGTATGAGCGCTCGAGCCCCCTGCGACAATAGCTGCTCTGCCACCTCTTCCCCTAGTCGATGGGCTCGCTGCAAGACGTCGGTAGAGTCGAGCTCCAGATATGTGTCGGACGTCGCCGACAGCATGCGATCCCCATCGTAGGAGGCCACCATGGCTTCCAGCTTGAGCCTTCCGTTCACGGTGCTCGCGTGCCCGGCGATCGGCGAGTGACAGTTGCCTTCGAGCTTCTGAAGCATGGCGCGCTCGGCAGTGATCTGGATGCGCGCGATCGCGTCCTCGATCGTCTGGAGCTGGCTGCGGAGCACGTCGTCGCTCAGCCGACCTTCAATGGCGAGAGCACCTTGGCCTACGGCCGGGAGACAAATGTCCGGTGGAAGGACTACGTGTGGCGTTTCATCCAGTAACCGGGCGCGGGAAAGGCCCGCAGCGGCCAGCACGATGGCGTCGCATTGCCCCTCCCTGAGCTTTCGAATTCTGGTCTCGATGTTGCCGCGCAGTGGGACGAACAGCAAATCTGGACGCTGCCGTTGGAGCTGCACCACGCGGCGTCGCGATGTGGTGCCGACTCGTGCGCCCCGTTTCAAGGATTCGAGCCCCGTCCCATCCACGGTCACCAGCGCGTCGTGCGGGTCTTCGCGAACGGGCACGCTGAGGATTGCCATCCCCTCGGCGAGCGGAACGTCTCCCGGCACATCCTTCAAGGAATGAACCGCGAAGTCGGCGTCCCCCCGCACGACCACCGCCTCGACTTCGCTCACGAACAGGCCCTTGCCGCCTACGTGCGCCAGCGGCCGATCCTGGATGCGGTCGCCCTCCGTGCGTACGGCGACTTCTTCGATCACGAGATCCGGATGGTGCCGGCGCAACTGCTCACCGACCCAGCGGGTCTGCACGAGAGCAAGATTGCTCCCGCGGGTTGCGATGCGTAGCTTCACTTCGATTCGCCCGTCGTGCCCGTCGTCGCGGGGGTCAGATGCGTTAGATTGGCCTCCGGGCTCGATTGCGTCGAGGGCATTTCGGATTCGAGCGCATCCTCGGCTATCGCAAACAACCGACGGACCGCGTCGATCAGCAGTGCTCCGTCCGGATCTCCCGCGCCCGCTTTGAGCTGCATCATCGGTTGGTGCAGTAGCTTGTTGACCAGCGACCGCGACATGGCCTCCAACACGGCGCGGTCCGAATCGCTGATTCCTTCGAGCCGAAGCAGCGCCCGCCGGAGCTCTTCGTCGGCGACCTGACCGAACCGCTTTCTCAGGGCGACGATGGTCGGCGCGAGCTCGAGCGACCGCCGCCATGCCAAGAATGCCTCGACCTCCTCCTCGATGATGCGCTCGGCATGGGCTGCCTCTCGGGCTCGGACGGCGAGGTTCTCCTCTGCGACCTGCTGGAGGTCGTCGACGTCGTACACGAAGACGTTGTCCATGTTGCCGACCCGCGGGTCCACGTCTCGAGGAACGGCGATGTCGATGATGAACAGGGGGCGATGGCGCCGCGTCCGGACGACGCCTTTCATCAACTCGGGCGTCAAGATGAACTTGGGGCTCGCGGTGGAGGCTACGACGACGTCCGCTTCGGCCAGCTCGACCACGAGCCGTTCGTACGGGACGGCGCGTCCGCCGCACGACTCGGCGAGCGCGCGAGCACGGTCCTCGCTGCGATTGATGACGTGGAGGTTCGTCCCGGTCTGGCGAAGGGTTCGGGCCGCGGATTCGCCCATCTCGCCTGCGCCGAGCAAGAGCGTGCGACGCCCCTCCAGGTTGCCGAAGATCTTCTTGGCCAGCTCGCATGCGATCGAGCTCACGCTGACGGTACCCTCTGCGATCCCGGTTTCGTTCCGCACTCGCTTTGCCGTCGCGAACGCCTGCGTGAAACATCGGCCCAAGAGTGTACCGACCGTGCCCGCGCCTTTCGCCGCGTCGAAGGCTTCCTTCACCTGGCCGAGAATCTGCGGCTCCCCGACCACGAGAGAGTCCAAGCTCGAGGCGACCCGAAATGCATGTCGGATGACGTCAATTCCACGTTCCTGATACAAGACGGCTTCGGCTGCCGAATCGGGGAGCCGCTGAGCGAGGGTCTGCCTCGCCGTACGGGCAGTCTCAATCGGGTCGTCACTCGTCGCATAGAGCTCGACTCGGTTGCAGGTGGAGATGAGAAGGGCCTCGTCGACTCCTATGGTGGCTGCAATTTCGCGGAGCTCCTGCTGAAGACGCTCCGGCGCCACAGCGAGCCGCTCCCGGATTTCCACGGGAGCAGTGCGATGAGACAGCCCTACGACCATGAAATCGCGCATCATGCGTGTCCACCTGCAGCGCGGACGGCATATCCGACCAGTACGAGAAGCGTGAATAGGAAGCCCATCATCGTGCCGAGCGCGGCTTTTCGCCCCTGCCACCCTGCCGCCACGCGCAAGACGATGACACCAGCGAATATGGTCCAGGCCACCAGTCCGAGCGCCTGGCTGACGTAGAACTCCGACCCGTTGGAACGAAGCAGCCAGAAGGTGCCGGTGATCATGCCGAACGTGAGGAGAGGGAAGCCGACCAACACCGCCCGCAATCCGATGGTGTCTAGCACGTCGAGCGACGGAAGGCGCTGAAAGGCTCCGCTCAGTTGCCGCTTGCGCAGCAAGCGTTCTTGCAAGACGTAGGCGACGCCCGCCGCGAAGGCGAGCCCAAAGGCGACCAACCCGAGGATGTTTGCGCCGATGTGCAACGTGAGCATGGCGGACTGCACGCCCGGAGAGACGGGTGCGTAGCTGCTGCCGAGACCGGACGCGAGGAACAGCATCAGCGACAACGGCGCAACGAATGCGCCGAGGACGGTCACGTCGAAGCGATAGGAGGCGAGTAAGAACGCGATGCCAAGCCCGAACGACGCGATGCTGAGGATCTGAGAGATGTCCGCGAGCGGGGGCTCGCCCGGCGAAGGGGCTTCGAGCATCAGGAATGCGAGATGCGCGCCGAGGGCCGCCACGAACACTGTACCTGGGATCCGCTGCGTCTTGATCGATCCGCGAGTGAGCGCGAATAGGTAGAGGATGCACGCGATTGCGTACAGAGCCGCGGTGGCAATGAACAGGCCGGCTTTCATCGTCTCTTCCAGACCTTGGTGAGGGTGGTGCAGGCCACGAAAAAGCCTACCATGTTGGGGTTTTGGGCGGTAGCCAGGGTTTGGGCACGTTGACAACCGGACGGAGCGTCCTTAGTTACATTCGTCAATAGGCAACCGAACAGGAGCACAGATGGCTGGTCCCAATGTACACGCTGTAAACGACTTGAACTTTGACGCGGAGGTACTCCAGGCGGATTCCCCCGTGCTCGTCGACTTCTCGGCGGTGTGGTGCGGGCCGTGCAAGCAGATCGCACCGCTCATCGATCAGCTCGCGGACGAGTATGTGGGCAGGGTCAAGGTGACCCACCTCGACATCGACGAGAGCCCCGGGACGGCTTCCAAGTACGGTATTCGCGGCGTTCCGACGCTCATGGTCTTCAAAGGCGGCGAGCTCGTCGCCCAGCACATTGGCGCTGCGCCCAAGACGACTATCGCTCAGCTGATGGATCGCGCGCTCTAGGCGCCCGTGCTTCCAAAGCCGCTTTGGCCGCGCTTGGTTTCTCCAAGCGCGGCTTCTTCGTCCACCACTCGGACCTCCGCTTGCGTGACTCGGGCCACGATGAGCTGGGCCACCCGCGCTCCATGCGTGATCGAGAAAGGCTCGCTCCCATGGTTGATCAGCAGGACTTGCACTTCGCCCCGATAGTCCTCGTCGATGGTGCCAGGGGCGTTGAGCACCGTCACGCCGTGCCGAGCCGCCAGCCCCGAACGGGGGCGGACTTGACCTTCATGTCCAGCGGGAAGCGCGATTTGGAGCCCAGTGGGAACGCGCGCGACGCCGCCGGGCTCTAGAACGATGGGAGCATCGAGACACGCGGCGAGATCCATGCCCGCCGCGCCCTTGGTCTCGTAGCTGGGAACGACCGCGTTGGGGCGCATCCTGTAGACGCGCACCTCCGGCATCATTCGCTTCGCTCGCGGGAGCGATCTCGTTCGCGGTCACGATCCCGGTCGCGTTCGCGGTCCCCTCCGCGGTCCCGGTCCCGATCTCGATCACGATCCCCTCCGCGGTCCCGATCTCGATCGCGGCCGCCCGCACGGGCGCCGCCGCGTCCCCCGCGATCTCGGTCACGACCACCCCGGCCGCCTCGTTCGCGGTCCCGGTCCCTGCCGCCCCGTCCGCCTCGATCGCGGTCTCGACCGCCTCGGCCGCCGCCTTCGCGTCGTTCCTTTTTCTCCGGCTCGACGTATCCTTCGGGCTTTTCGAGCAGCGCCTTGCGCGTCAGGCGAATCCGCCCATCCCGGTCGATGTCCGAGATCATCACCTCGACCTCGTCGCCCAGATCCATCAGGTCGGTCACCTTGTCGACGAAGCCCCAGTCCATGTCCGTGATGTGCAGCAGGCCGTCCTTGCCGGGTGCAATCTCGATGAATGCCCCGTAGTTCTCGACGCGACGAACGATGCCTTTGTACTTGTTTCCGATCTCTGGCTCCACCGTGAGGCTCTCGATGATTTCGATGGCCTTGCGGAGCGCTTCGGCGTCGGGAGAGGCGATGCTCACCGTGCCGTCGTCCTCGATGTCGATCTTGGCGCCTGTCTGATCGGTAATCGCTTTGATCATCTTGCCACCGGGCCCGATGATCACGCGAATCTGATCGGGTTTGACCTTGAGCGTCTCGATGCGCGGCGCGTACTTGGAAAGCTCGGGGCGCCGCGACGGCATGACTTCGTTCATCTTCCCTAGGATGTGCAGGCGCCCTTCGCGCGCCTGCTCCAACGCCTCGGTCATGATCTCTTGGCTCAAACCGGCGATTTTGATGTCCATCTGAATGGCGGTGATGCCATCGGCCGTGCCGCAGACCTTGAAGTCCATGTCGCCGAGATGATCCTCGTCGCCCAGGATGTCGGTAAGGACGGCATACTTCTCGCCTTCCATGATGAGACCCATTGCCACGCCAGCGACTGCCGCCTTGATGGGAACGCCAGCATCCATCATCGCCAAGCTTCCGCCGCACACCGTGGCCATGGACGAAGATCCATTCGACTCGGTGATCTCGGAGACGATGCGCATCGTGTATGGAAAGCTCTCGTGCGGAGGCAACACCTTGGTGAGCGCGCGCTCTGCCAAGTTGCCATGTCCAACCTCGCGACGGCCGGGGCCGCGAAGAAATTTCGTTTCGCCGACCGAGTAGGGCGGGAAATTGTAGTGGAGAATGAAGGGCTTGTAGTACTCGTCGATCAAGCCGTCGATCTTCTGTTCGTCTTGCCGTGTGCCGAGCGTTGCCGTCACGATCCCCTGTGTCTCTCCCCGCGTGAAGAGCGACGAGCCGTGAACGCGCGGTAGGAGCCCTACCTCGATGCTGATCGGTCGAACCGTCTCGTAGTCTCGGCCATCGACGCGACGCTTGTCATCGAGCACCTGTGCTCGCATCGTCTTGTACCGAAGGTCCTCGTACGCGGCCTTGACGTCGCCTTCGGCCTCCGGAAACTCTTCGGCGAGCTCGGCGACGACTTCCTTTTTGATCTCCCCGAAACGCTCGTACCGCGGATGCTTCTCCGGGATGTTACATGCCTCGATGACCTTCTGGAGCGCGAGCTCTCGGACGCGCTCGTCGATCTTGGGGTTGCGCCGCGGCGCCTCGAAAGACCATTTCTCCCTGCCCACAGCTTCTCGAATTTTGTCGATCAGCTCGAGGACGCCTTGCACGGCTTGATGCCCGAACTGAATCGCAGCGATCATGTCGGTCTCGGACATCTGCTCGGCTTCGCCTTCCACCATGACGATGGCGTCCTTGGACGCCGCGATGACGAGCTCGCAGTCGCTCTTTTCTTGCTCCTGGTAGGTGGGGTTGGCGATCAGCTTTCCATCTACTCGACCGACGCGGACGCCCGCGATGGGCCCCGACCACGGGATCGGGCTGATGTGAATCGCTGCCGATGCCCCGATCATGGCGAGCACGTCGGATTGATTGATCGCGTCCGCGCTCATCACGGTTGCGATCACCTGCGTTTCCGCCATGTAGCCCTCGGGAAAGAGGGGGCGGCAGGGACGGTCGATCAATCGTGAGGTCAAAACCTCGTGATCGCGCAACTTACCCTCGCGCTTGAAGAACCCTCCGGGAATCTTGCCCGCAGCATAGGTTTTTTCGACGTAATCGACGGTCAGCGGAAAAAACGCCTGACCGGGCTTCGCCTCTTTGTTTCCACATACGGTGACCAGGACGATTGTTTCGCCGCAGCTCACCAACACCGAGCCGGCCGCTTGCTTCGCAATACGACCCGTCTCGATGGTGATGGTCTTGTCACCAACTTGAACGGATTCTCTGATTATCATCGCTCTCTTTTGCCTTCCGCGCACTGCAAATGCGCTTGCGGGCAGCCTCCACGTCGAGAGCGGCCTCGGTCCCCGATTCCATGGCTCGAGCCCGAGCTCGAGTCATCGAAGCGAAGAGCGAACCCCGTGCCCGACGCAACGCAGCCCACATTTCTTGAGGGGACAACGCCCCGCGGCCCAGCTTACTTCCGAATGCCGAGCGCTGAAATGATCTTGCGGTATCGCTCGACATCCCGCGATCGCACGTAGTCGAGGAGCCGGCGTCGCTGGCTCACCAGCTTCAAAAGACCCCTACGGGAATGGTGGTCCTTGTTGTGCGTCTTGAAATGCTCGGTCAGGTCGTTGATCCGCTCGCTCAATATGGCGATTTGGACCTCGGGCGACCCGGTATCGTTGTCGTGGGTGCGGAATTGACCGATCAGCTCGGACTTCCTATCGGCGTTCAGTGCCATGCGTTACTCGCGCTAAATGTATTGAAAATTTGGTAATTCTTCGTTTGAACGGGCCGGACTATGGGCCGAGGTCCGAGGACCGTCAAGCGCAGGCCCGAGGCACCGCAGATCCCCGATCCGTCCGCCTGACTCCCAACGCGAATCACGTCCGATACCTCTAGCCTGGACCGCTCGCCGGACTTAGCTTTCGCACAATCATGGCCGTGCCCTCGAAGATCGTCGTCTGTCCGAGCTGCCTGTCCGCCAACCGGATCCCGGCCGCGCGCCTCGGGGACGAGCCCCGTTGTGGGAAGTGCAAAAAGCCTCTGTTCACCGGCCATCCGATCGTGTTGACGGACCAGACCTTCGACCGGCACCTCCATCACGCCGATTTGCCCCTGGTGGTGGACTTCTGGGCCCCCTGGTGCGGTCCGTGCCGCATGATGGCTCCTTTTTTCGAGCAGGTCGCGGCGGAGCTGGAGCCGAACGTGCGGTTCGCAAAAGTGAACACCGATGACAATCCACGGTTGGCGCAGCAGTACGGGATCAGCGCCATCCCCACGACGGCGGTGTTCAGGGGCGGGCGGGAGGTCGCACGCCAGCCGGGCGCGATGAATCTGCAACAGCTCCGGCAGTGGCTTCAGGCGCACGCGTAGTCAGCTAGGAACGGACCACGGAGGCGATTCGATCGATGGCCTTGCGCGGATCGGATTCCCCGGTCGCACCCAGCAGGACCACGACTCGGTGGACGCCGAGGTCCTCGTATTCGGCAAGCGCGTCGGGGCGCTTTGCGGGACGCCAGCTCGCCGTGATGTCGATGGACTCAAACGGTCGTCCGGCCTCGGCAGCGATTTGCCTCAGCTCCCCGAGCTTTGCCGCCAACATGGAGGGGGAGTCGCTCGGCGCATACCAGCCTTGTGCGCTGTGGACCACGCGCCGCAAGGTCTGGGGCGTCGTTCCGCCCATCAGAATCGGAGGGTGCGGCTTCTGCGAGGGCGTCGGGTGACTCATGAATCCATGCCAAGAGAGGAACTCTCCCTCGTGCTCCACCACTTTTCCGGTCCATACCTTTTTGATGGCCTCGAGATAGTCGTCGAATCGAGCTCCGCGTCGCTCGAACGGCGTGCCCATCGCTTGATACTCCTCGGCGAGCCAACCGATGCCGAGCCCGAGCATGAGCCGGCCGCCGCTCAGCACGTCGAGCGACGCCGTCTGCTTCGCAAACAGCAACGGATTGGCTTGGGGTAGGATGTTGACGCCGGTGCCGAGGCGGATCGACCTGGTGGCGGCCGCGACGTGGGCGAGCGAGATCAGCGGATCCACGAACCAGGCTTGCGGCGAGATGCCCATCTTCCCCGAGCGATCATAGGGATATTGGGACTCGTAGGCGGTTGGGACGATGACGTGCTCGAAGGTCCACAGCGACTCGATGCCGGCGGACTCGGCGTGCTGGGCCGTTGCAATCATCTCGTCAGCCGTCTGGGGTCCGCCCACGTTGATGGGCACGATTCCGACTTTCATCTGTTACCTCCGCCCATCCGATTGATGTCCCGTCAGGGTGGGGTCAAGACGACGAGCTTGCCCGATGCGACGAGCTCCTCCTTCGGGTGAATGAATGCCAGCTTCTCGTCGTTCTGCACGACGAACAACGGAACCGCATCCGGCCCGAAATTGCGTCGCGCCTCTTCAATGACGTTTTCGTGATCGACCCGAATCGCGGTCACCACCGCGCCTGACCTCGTCAGCGTGTCGAGCTCGTCGAGCGTCCTGCCGCACGCCACGTGATGGGCCTGCAGCTCATCGGCATACTCGGGCTCGGCCCGGCCGAGCTCGGTGCTCGGGTGTATCTGATGCACGTTCTCTTCCCCCAGGATCTTGCGAAAGCGCGCCGTGGCGAGCGTGTTCACGTCGTCGTTTGTGGTGAGCGCGACGAAATGCCCGATGTCGCCGAGATCGAGACGGTCGAGGACGCGGCGAGAGAGGATCTCGCCCTTTTCGGCTGCGAGGCCGAGGGCATGCGCCTTGTCCACCTTGGCGGAGTCCGAGTCGACCAGGATGACGCGAAAGCCCCGGTCTTTGATCGCCGTTCCCAGGAGCCGGGCGATTGAGTTCGCACCCAGGATCAGAACGCCCTGTGGTGCAGCTCGCGAAAGGCCGAGCCATCGGACCAGTGGCGCAGCAGACACGCCGGAGGTGAGGACGGTGAGGGCGATCACCACGAACGTCACGGGCATCAAGATCGACGCCTGGTCGTATCCGGTTTCCACCAGCTCGAGTGCGAACAGCGACGACACTGCGGCTGCGACGACGCCGCGGGGAGCCATTGCGCTCAGAAACAAGCGCTCTCGCCCCGTGAGGCCCGAGCGCATCGTCGAAAGCCCAACACAGAGTGGGCGCGCTGCGAAGATGACCACGGCGACGAATCCGAGTGCGGCTGGCGGCAGCCCGAGGATATCTCTCATCTCCATTCGAGCGGTCAGCAGGATGAACAGCGTGGAGATGAGAAGAACGCGAGCGTGCTCGGTGAATTCGAGGCTACCTTCGATGTCCACGCGCTTCTGCGAGGCGAGGGCGACGCCGCTGATCGTCACGGCGAGCAAACCCGACTCTTCTTGCACCTGATTGGCAGCCGCGTACACGACGAGCATGAATGGGAGAAGCACTGCGTTGTGCAGAAAACCGGGCAGCAGGCTTCGCTCCCGGAGCTTCACGTAGAGCCACGCGGAGGCAAGGCCCAGCGCACCGCCGATCACGAGCGCTTTGACGATTCCCGCGCTGACGACCGTAAAAGCCCCTTCGATCTCTTCGGCGCGAATGCCTTGAAACACCAGCACCGCGAGGATGGCGCCGATCGGGTCGTTGAGGATTCCCTCGAGCTTGAGCACCGAGGCCACGCTGCCCCGTGGACGTGCATGCCGAAGCAGCGGACCGATGACGGTGGGCCCGGTGACCACCAAGATTGCGCCCAACAGAAGTGCGAGCTCGAAACGCAGCTCCAAGAGGTGATATGCCGCTACCGTCAAGACCGCCCAAGTGGTCGGGATCCCGATGACGATGAGACGTCGCACGGGCGTCGCGACCCCACGCATTTCTTCCCAGCTCGCGGTCAGTCCCCCCTCGAACAGCACCACTGCTGCGGCGAGCGAGACGAAGGGGAACGTCACCGGCCCCAACACCTGTTCCGGCCTGAAGATACCGGTCAACGGACCGGCCACGAACCCGACCGCCAAGAGCATGAGAATCGATGGAACCTTGAGCCGCCATGCCAGCCACTGAGCCAACGCGCCAAGCGCTGCGAGCATCGCGATTCCGTTGATGATTTCTCTGTGCACGGCGGAGGAAGGTGGAAGACGCGGCTGCGTTGCTGGGCGGCACGTCACAGCCTACAAATACGCTATGGCCATTCCTGAGGACCTTGACCTGAATGAGCTGCGGCGCCAACTGGCAACGCGGTTTCGTGGCGCGGCGCCGGCCGGGTACGTTCGGGGCAAGAGCGCGCTTCGGGTCGCGGTGGTCGAAATCCTCCAATGCTCCGACCTCGAAGCGGAGCAGCTCGTCGACACGCTCGAGAGCCGCGGGCTGATTCGCTACGAGGGCGATCGCAGTGACGAGGTCGACGACCTCGAGCACCGCTGGCGCTTCCCCGAGCACTAGCCGATCTCGATCCAAGTCGAGTAGGCGGCAGCGCACACCTCGCCCGCGGCGTCGTAGATGGCCGTGCCGCAAAAGCTCTTTCGGCGTTCCCGTCCGAGAGCCCAACCCATCACCACGTAGCGATCGCCCGCGAAGATCGGTCGGTCGAGGCGATAGGTCATCCGGCCGAGAACGATCGGACCGGCGATGCCGCACGCCGAGATCAAGCTCCAGGCGCCGGGGCAGTCCAACGCCGCGCAGACGAGCTCCGGCGCGACTTCGCCGTTCCTGCACACCAGCTCGGCGGATGGCACCCACGAGCTTGCGACCACACCCGCATCGACGGGACCAGTGAACAAGCACATCCCGTCGTCGCAGGCTCGACCGGTGCCACACACGAAGCATTTCGGAAATGGGTGCGTGCGATATCCCAAGTACTGGACGCGGGCGGCCGCGGCCCGCGCAAACGTGATCCCTTCGGGGACGTCGACCTCGAGCCGACTCTTGCGCGCGACGGCGATCTCGGCGCCGCCATGCACCAGCGCGGCATGATCCCGCGAATCGCGGACTACGTGCATCGCTTCGTCGAGCGGAACTGGTCGCTTGAGGGTGATTTCGGCTTCTGGTCCCACGTGCTTGCTCAGCAGTCCGACGGTGTAGCCGCCGTTCCCCGAGCCGGGCGGACCGCAAAATCGGCTGGCGATTCGAACGGAATGGGTCTTGGGCGCGCTCTTGGGTGGGCGTTCGAGGGTCTGTATGGTGCTTGCGTGTGGCATGGTTGCTCCTTTGCACCCAACGTACGCAGACCGCCTGCGAAGGTCCTTGGGGGACCCTTACTGAACCCTTACCTCTGTGGATGAACGGACAACAACGAAAACTGCCGTCCCTGCATGGCGAGCTGCTGCCCGGTTTCGGAGAAATCGAGATCCGCCCCCGGCACGAGGTCGACGAGCACGTGTGAAGCCCAGACCTCGCCTGCGGGGGCTCGGGCAGCCAGTGCCTCTGCGATCGCGAATGCAGCGCCGGCCGTGATGGCGCCCTGGCGAACGACCTCGCCGGTGTGGACGCCGCACGAAAGCGGCATCCGCTCGGTCACGGCTGTGCCGCAGCGGAGGGCCCTGATCGGACCGTCGAAGCAGGCTTGCAGCCTTCCGGGCACCGCGTGGCCGCGGAAACGCCGAACCTCCTGACTCCACGTCTCGAGGTCCACGTCTCCGTGGCCGCGTCCGGCCAGAACGGTGCTCAAGAAACGGTCTTCTTCGGGCGGAGGCCGCTCCTTCGCGAGGATCCACCGGAGCGCGTCGACGAGCTCATGCCGGGTCCGAAAGAAAAAGACGTGATCGTCTCCAGGACACTCGACGTATTTGGCATTGGGGATGCGCGCGGCGAGGTAGGGACCGCTGCTCGGGTCGATCATCTTGTCTTCGGCCGCCTGCATCACGACCGTGGGCACGCGTATGGAGGGCAGCAACTCCCGAAGGTCGAGGCGAAGATTCATCTCCAGCAGATCGAGCGCTCCGCCAGGGCTGCTCCCTTCTTGCTCCGCAAAGGCGACCCAGCTCACGAACGCCGGATCGTCGAGCTGGCTCGGCGCGATCGCACGCAACGAGGCGCCTTTTCCCCAGGCCTTCCGAATGTAGCCCTTGAGCCTCTCCGTTTCTTCGAGCGTGTAGCCGCAGGGATAGTCCTTCGTGCGAGTCATCCGCGCGAAGGCGCCGCAGAGCACGAGCCCCAGGACGCGTTCGGGATACGTGGCCGCATACAACATGGCGAGCGCGCCACCTTCCGAAACGCCAACCAAGATGGCTTGCTTCGAGCCGCATGCGTCGAGCACCGCCCGCAAATCGTCCATGCGCTGCTGGTGGCTCGGCAGATCCTTCACGCGATCCGAGAGCCCGGTACCCCTCTTGTCGAACGTGATCACGCGACCAATCGCCGAGATCGACTCGAGCGCCGCACGCGTTGCAGGATGCCGGAACATCGCGCGCATGGGCATGATCCACCCGTTGACGACGACGATGTCCGTTTCTCCCTGGCCAATCGTAGCGTAGGCGATGTGGACGTCTCCGCTCTGCGCGTAGCGAGGCCGAAGGGCCGATTCCGATGGAGGTTTCTGCCCGTCCCGCGCCTTGCCCACGAACCGGTATCCCTGGCGCGGGTAGGTCTGAATCAGCTCGGCGCCGCGTTTCCCCAAGGCGCTCCGCGCCAAGCTGACTGCGCGTTGGAGAGAGCCTTCGGTGACGACTGCGTCCGACCAGAGCTCGTCGAGCAACTCACGCTTGGGGACGACGCGCTCGCGGTTTTCGACGAGATAGAGCAACAGATCGAACACTTGCGGCTGCAACGACCGTGGCTCGCCGTTCATGCGCAGCTCGCGGCGTGCGGGGTCTAGCTCGTACTCGTCGAAGACGATCGTCATGTCCGTTCACTCTGGCATGGCTCTCGCCCCGAGCCGCGCGACCAGTTTCTCGCCGGAAAAGAGCAGAAGCTCCGATCCGTCGATTGCGTATCGAGTGACCGTACCGAGCATCCTGAAGAGCTCCTGCTCTCGATCCATGCCTTCGGGGCATGCCATGCGGGTCGCGCCGAGCGCGCCGAATTCGAGATCCTGGCCCGCAGTGCGGTAGGAGCCGAAGAAACGATTGCAACCACCGAACCCATACGCGCTCGCCTTTTTCGAATTGAGCTCGAGGTAGGGTTTCTTCCCATCGGCCCCGACCGGGACCGGCTTGCCATGGATCTCCAGGAACGCCCAGTAGGTATCTTCCAGTGTCACGATGCTCGCGCTCTGACAGGTCTCCCCAGGCCACACACGGACGAAGCGCTCGACGATCAACATCGTTTCCTTCCCGCGGCCGTCGACCTCGGGACGTTTTTCGAGTCGACCCTCCAGAGTCACCAGCAAAGGCGCGCCCGGCTCCGTCCGCGCATCGAGATATGCCCGTTCGAGCGCGGCGTTATCCAGCTCGGCGGCCACGGGCCATCGTTCGCCGGTCGAGCAGTCCACGAAGAGCCCGGCGTCGGCCATGTACGAGTACATCCCCTGCAAGCTCATGGTCCCCGATGGAGCCGGCTGCGCTCGTGCCGGCTCGACTGCGGTGGCGGTGTCCTTGCCGGTCTTGCAGGCCGGAAGCATCAGCGCGAGCGCAACTGTGCCGACCACGAGCGTCCGAGTGATGGCGATCCCCTTCATGCGAAGGGTTTACCACCACCGACCGCCGGCGCTAAACGTTTTCGTTTCGTCAGCCGGAGAAGGGAATACGCTCCCGAAGCTTCTTTGCCCTCTCCCTGGCAAGCGGAACCTTGGGCGCGTCGGGATGGTCGAGGCGGAGCTGATACGTGCCTGCGCCAGTCGGCTCGATGCCACGGATGCGATCGAAACGAACGATGAATCCACGGTGCGAGCGAAAGAAGAGATCCGGGTCCAGCTCCTCTTCCAGCGTTGCGAGCGTCTTGTCGATGGCGAAGCGATCGTCCTCGGTCACCGCCCACACCAGCTCGTCCTTGACTTCGAAGAACACGACGTGCTCGAGCTCCACCACCACGTATGCGTCCTTGCGGCGTACTGCGATTCGCTCGAGACGCCCCCGGCCACCCGAGTGTCTAGAGGAGGACTCTCGGGCTCGCTCGACCGCTTGCTTCAGACGCTCGAGCCGCACTGGCTTGAGCAAGTAGTCCGCGACTCTGGCCTCGAATGCGCGTAAGGCGCCCTCATCATGCGCCGACACGATGACCACGCTCATCTCGGGATGATTTGCCATCAGCGTTTCGGCCAGGGCGACGCCGTCCGGTCCGGGCATCCGCAAGTCGATGAAGGCAACGTCGGGTAGCGTTTCCTCGCAGAGCGTCTGCGCATCTGTGGCATTCCGCGCCTCTCCTATCACCTCTACGTCCTCGCATTGACCGAGCATGAATCGAAGCTCGTCTCGTGCGAGGGGCTCATCGTCCACGACGATTGCACGAAGGCTCATGGCTGCTCTCCCATGCTATCGGCTTCCTTTGGAAGCTCCACCGTCACGAGGGTACCCCGTTCGCGCGAAGAAAGCTGAAGATGCGCCCGGCCATCGTAATGTTGGTCGAGCCTCTTGCGCAGGGTTTGCAGAGCGAGGCCCAGGCCCTTGGTCGACGTGCCCACGCGCGAACCCTCGGCTTCGTCCTCCACCTCGATTCGCAACCGGCCACCCAGATCCGCGGCCCGAATTGTGATTTTTCCGAGCCCGTGCTTGGGCGTGATGCCGTGTTTTACGGCATTTTCCACGATCGGCTGCAGCAGAAGCGCGGGAATTCGGACGTCGCGCACCCCGTCGTCGATCTGCGTCTCGACCACCAGCCGTTCGTCGCCCAGGCGGGCTCTTTCGATCGCGAGATAGGCGCAGGCGTGCTCGACCTCGTTCATGACCGATGCATCGAACGGATGGTGCAACAAGTATCGATACAGGTCTGCCAGATCCGACACGAGCGATCGAGCCTGCTCGGGGTCGTGCCGAATGGTGGCACGAACGGTGTTCAGAGCATTGAACAGAAAGTGCGGCTCGAGGCGGCTGCGCAGTGCGGCGAGGGACATCGCATTGGCGGCCGCTTTCGCTTCGACCAGAGCCACCGCTTGCTCCTGTCTGGATATGACCACCAGCGCCACGTTGACGAACAACGCCACGCCGACGGCAACGCCTGCCAGCTGTGTCACGAGCGACGGAAGCGCTGCGATTGCGTTCAGGCCCGTCGCGGCCATACCCACGCCGGTCACGATGAGGCCGGCGAGCTGCACCACGGCTGCGGCGCCCAACACACGCCAACCCACGAACATCTGCTCCCGGCGCACCGACATGCGGCCCGCGAGCCATCCGTCGAGAATCGAGGCCACTACCGCCGATGGAAACGCTTCGGGGACGACGCGCATCACGTAGAAGCCTCCTCCGAGAAGCCCCGCCAGCGCCCCGGCGCGAGGACCGCTCAAGATCCCCGCGATGATGATGCCTATCGCACGCAAGTTGAGATGGTGCCCGAGCCACTCGAATCCCATCGTCGAGCCCCACAGAGACAGTAGGACGCCGAAAATCATGGCAACTCCGACGTCCCGCGGCTGACCCACGCCCAAGAGCCGATTGCGCAGAGGCGGCACCAGCACTCCGAGGAGGCCGGCGGTCGCGATGAGGCTGAGCTTTTCGAAGAGCTCCGGGATGAGGAGCCGTATGTCCACGAGCCGAGCCTAGCAGTTGTTGGGCGGCGGAGCGTGGTGTGTGCGCGCGCGCTGCGCTATCGTCTCGGCGATGGTTCGCGGTCTACTTTGGCTGCCGCTTTGCGTGCTGTTTCTCGGCTGCGGCCGGAACATCACGGCGAAGCAGCTCGGGGAGCCATGCACGCGGACCTCGCAATGCGAGCCAGGCCTGATCTGCTTGGCCGGCGTCTGTCACATCGACCCGGATGCGGGTACCGACGGAGGCATCGACGGTGGCGGATGAGCCTCAGGGTGTCTTGGGCTCGGCGAGCAGATTGCCTGCTTGATTGATGTACTGGAAGCCTTTCTTGATCAGAAAGACCGAGCCGTTGTCGGCCCGTACGGTCACGTCGACTGCCCCTGGGGTCATGCGCCGCGGCGTGACCGCCAAGAGGGCCTTGTCGCTTTGAATCGACACCTGCGGCGACCGCTGCTCACCGAAATACACCGCATACCCGATGTCGAGACGCAAGCTCTGTCCGACGATGCGAACCGTCTTTCCGCCTTGCAGGCCCCCGAAGTCCGGGTCGACCTCCAGGAAGGCCATCTCCGGGCGCGGCTTTTTGCAAGCACCGAGCACGAGCCCTGCGCCGATGATCACGCTTAGGATCCCCGCGAGCTTCCGCATCCCCGCTCCCGTTCAAATAGAAACTAGCACGTTCTCGATTCGAAGGCATGCTTGACAGGGGACTGGGCCAATTCGCACACTCCCGCTGACTAAAAGGTTGCAGTGACCAAGCAAAATCTCCTCGTCGTCGATGCCGATCCCCGGAGTCTTCGCGTGCTCGAGGTGAGCCTCCGGAACGCGGGCTACAACGTGGCCGGCTGCCCGAGCGTCGGCAAAGCATTCGAGATTCTGCATGCCGGCAAGCCGGATTTGATTCTTTCCGACACGACCTTTGCGGACATGAACGGTTTCGAATTCGTCGAGCAGCTTCGGCAGAACAGCGAGTGGTCCGACATCCCGTTCATGTTTCTGTCGAGCGATGGCTCGATCGAGAGCAAGATCCGAGGGCTCGAGCTCGGCGTAGAGGACTATCTCACCAAGCCGATCTACATCCGGGAGGTGGTCGCGCGCGTGGGAATCGAGCTCGCGCGCCAGACTCGAGCGGGTCTTGCACGACGGAACGCCGACTCGAGGACTCGCTTCAGCGGTTCGCTATCGGAAATGAGCGTGGTCGATCTCTTGCAGACGATCGACGTCAGCCGGAAGTCGGGTGTGCTCACCCTGGTATCGGACGACGGACAAGAAGGCATGATCTCGTTTGATTCAGGAACCGTGATCAACGCGAGCGTCGAAGACCTTCGCGGAGAGGACGCGGTCTACCGACAGCTGTTGTGGCGGGAAGGGACTTTCGATTTGGAGTTCCGGCGGGTGAGCTTGAGCGAGCGTACGGTGCACCGCTCCACCCAAGCACTGTTGATGGAGGGGATACGGCGCCTCGACGAATGGAGCCGTCTTCTCGAGCTTCTCCCATCATTCGATGCGGTGCTGGAGGTCGATGCCGAGGTGCTTCGGGAGCGTTTGAAAGACCTCCCGGACGAGCAGAACGCGATGATCCGTCTGGTCGACGGTCAACGCACCGTGGGTGAGATCCTCCTCGCAAATGGCGGGGATCACGTCGATGCGCTTCGCAAGGTGGTCGACTTGTACTTCGAGGGATTGGTTCGCGAGGCGGGTCGACGCCAAGAGAGCATTCCCGTTCTGACCGAGGTCTCACGATTCAGCTCTGCTCCGCCGCCGAAGGAGGGTGTCCACACCATTCCCGGTCCGGCGGGCGCTCCGGTCCCGCGGATGGCGGTGCCCGCAGCGCCACGCGCGCCCAAGTTGGACGAGCCTTCCACGTCGGAGACGGCTCGGGAGATGGAGGCGGTCCTCGCAACGGCCGAGCGCTTCGACTCCACGTCCGGGCCCGAGCCGGCGCTCGACTCGGTTCCGTCCGATCGCCGTTCGACACCCGTCTCGCTCCCCGCTCCGCGCGTCGAGCGGATGGATGTCCCGGAAGACATCATTGCGCCTTCGGAGCGGCCCGCATCCCACGGCACGCCGGGCGGTGCAGCCGCAGAAACGGCGCTCGGGTGGAAGCCCGCGCCGCCGCCTCCGGCCACGATGGAAGCGCGGCGCAAAACCCCCAAGGGGTTTCAAGCCGTGCACCCCCAACGCGCCACCTATGCGGGTGGAACGATCTTGAACTGGGCAGGACGTGCCCCGGATATCAAGCGAATCGAGGAGATTTCCGCGCGCGAGACGGCCGAGATCGGTCGGTGGGACCACACCCTCCAGGAGCTTCGCGACGACCCCGAAGTCGAGGAAGCGATCGAAGCGATCGACTCCGACCCGCCTCCGGCGCCTTTCGTCCGTTCCGAGCCCCCGAGCGCGCGACCGAGCGACGAGGCAATCGACCGCGGTGGGGAAGATCACCCCGATGCGGTGCGCGCGTACCACGAGCCGCCGGAGGTCGATCCCCCTCCGCTGACCTACGAACAGGTCTTCGAGGACGACTCCAACTCCACCCCGGCGCGGGCGGAGGCACCGCAAGCCGCTCACGGAGGTCCCGACGCACCCATGGCTTCGCGCGAGCCGGCCAGACTGCGTCGGGCGCTTCTGGTTCTCGCGATCGGCTGCGCGATCGCGGCAGTGGCGTACTGGAGGTCGATGCCGGTGGTGGAGACAGTGACGGGCGCAGAAGCAGCGCCTGCGGTGCAGCCACCGCCAGCGTCAGAGCCACCTCCGACACCGGCGCGAGCGGCGGCGCCAGAGGCTGAGTCGGCATCCGTCCCAGAGGTCGCGCCGCCGTCGGAGTCAGCGCCAACATCGGAGGTGGAGGAGGAGGCCCCGCCGCCTATCTATGCCGAGACGGGGGCGCCGGATACGTATGAGGCGCAGTTGGCCCTGGCGCGGCGCCTGAAGCGTGGGTCTCGTGCGACGGCTGCCTATCGGCGTGCGATCGAGCTCAATCCGGAGTCTAGCCCCGCGCTCGCCGAGCTGGCCCGCTTGATGTTGGCGCGGCAGAACGCCCGCGAGGCGGCCGAGCTCGCCGAGCGTGCCACGGCGATCGATCCGAGCAATGCGCTTGGTTGGGTCACGCTTGGCGCGGCCAGGCAGATGCGCGGCGATCGCCAGGGCGCCACGCAGGCGTATCAGAGCTGCGTGAAGCGCGGTCGCGGGGAATACGTGCGCGAATGCCGCGCCATGTTGCGGTAGGGTCGCAAGCGCCAGCGCTCGCCGCGGCTAGTTTTCGAAGACCGCTTCGGGCCTGCTAAGCTCCCGGGAATGAGGCGGGGGATCGGTCTCGTCGGGAGGCGTGCATGAGCGAGCCGTTCATTCACCACACGGCAGTCGTGGACGACGGAGCAAAGGTGGGGGCCGGATCCCGTATCTGGCACTTCACCCACGTGTGCAGCGGCGCGATCATCGGTCCGGGCTCTACGCTCGGCCAGAACGTCTTCATCGGGCCTGGCGTCGAAATCGGGAGCGGAGTGAAGATTCAGAACAACGTCTCCGTGTACGCGGGTGTGTCGATCGCAGACGACGTTTTCCTCGGGCCGAGCTGTGTCTTCACGAACGTGCTCGCTCCGCGTGCGCACGTCGAGCGCAAAGACGAGTTCGCGGCGACCCGCGTGTGTCGCGGGGTCACGGTCGGTGCCAATGCAACCGTCGTGTGCGGCACGTCGCTGGGCGAGTACGCCTTGATCGGAGCGGGCGCGGTCGTGACCAAGGACGTTCCTGCGCATGCCGTGGTGGTGGGTAATCCAGCCAGGCGAACCGCCTGGGCATGTCGCTGCGGTGAGGTGCTGCCTTCCGATGGAGTGTGCGCTCGATGCGGCGACCGGTACGACGTAGCGAAAGACCGCTGCCGATGGGTTGGAAACCGTGGGTGAAGACGCCATTCCAATGCTGGACGTTGCGGCGGAGAATGGGCCGCTCCTCGATCGTCTCATCGAAAGAGCCTCCGAGGTCATTCGATCCGGACAATACATCCTCGGGCCGGAGGTAGATGCGTTCGAGCGCGAAATCGCGGAACACCTCGGGGTCGCGCATGCCGTCGGCGTCTCCAGCGGAACCGACGCGCTCCTCGTCGCACTGATGGCGCTCGGAATCGGGCCCGGCGACGAGGTCATCACGACTCCGTTTTCCTTCTTTGCGACGGCTGGCTGCATCGCGCGCGTGGGGGCGACACCCGTATTCGTCGACATTCGGCCCGACACCTTCAACATCGACGCGGAGCAGGTGAGCGCCGCGGTCACCGCTCGTACGTGCGCGCTGTTGCCCGTTCATCTGTTCGGGCAGCCCTGCGACATGCAGGCGCTATCGCAGATCGCGAGCAAGCACGGCATCGCCATCATCGAGGACGCGGCCCAAGCAATCGGAGCGACAAGCCCGACGGGTCCCGTCGGTACCCTCGGGTCGTTCGGATGCTTCTCGTTCTTTCCGTCGAAGAACCTCGGTGCGTTTGGAGATGCCGGGATCGTCACTGCGCAAGACGCGGCGGCGGCCGACGCTGTTCGCGTTCTGCGCGCCCACGGCGGACAACCGAAATACCACCATGCCGTGATCGGCGGAAACTTCCGCATCGACGCTCTGCAAGCCGCACTGCTACGCGTGAAGTTGCCAGAGCTTCGGGGTTGGACCGCGTTGCGCCGCGAAAATGCGAAACGGTACGACACCGCGTTCGCCAGCGCCGGTCTCGACGAAGACTCGTTGAGCCCGCCTTTGCGCCGTTTCGAGGGCCACGTCTACAATCAGTACGTCATCCGAACGTCGCGCCGTGATGCGCTGCAGGCACACCTGGAGGCTTCTGGGATCGGCACCGCGATCTATTATCCGGTCCCACTCCATCGCCAGCGATGCTTCGAGCACCTCGGCTATCGCGAGGGCTCCCTCCCGGTTTCCGAGCGTGCCAGCCGGGAATCCCTCGCGCTTCCGGTGTTCCCCGGGCTCGGGAAAACGCGCCAAGATCGGGTCATACACACCATAATTCAGTTCCTGCGCGGAACGCGGTAGCGGTCGGGCTGCCGGGGCCCTAGAGTGCGTCATTGTCGATGAGAGACCGCTACATCGCACCTTTTTCCGAACGGGGAACACATCCGATCGATGCTCACACCGCGGAGCGCCTCTTGGGAATCGCGCTCGAAAAAGGCGGTGACTACGCCGATCTGTTCTTCGAATACTCCGTGAGCGGTAGCTACGTCTATGACGAGCAGATCCTCAAGTCGGCGCAACGCGCGGTGTCGATGGGTCTCGGCGTGCGGGTTATGAAGGGCGATGCAACCGGATACGCCTACTGCGAGGAGCTGTCCTTCGATGCGATGAAGCGAGCCGCCGAGACGGCAGCGCAGATCGCCGCCGGAGGCCATTCCGTCGATCCAGTTCGGATCGCGATGCGAGACCTTCCAAGCCGATACGCGGTTCCGGTAGAGTCGCTCGACGTGGAAGGTGTCGCCAAGAAGGCGATCCTCGAGCGCGCGGATCGCGCGGCGCGGGCTTCCGATCCTCGCGTGGTGCGGGTAGATGCATCCTTCGCCGAAAGCGTACGCGAGATTCTCGTTGCCAATAGCCTGGGGCAGATGGCGCGCGACCGGCAGCCACTGCTTCGCTTTGGTGTCCGGGTCATCGCAGAGGACGGACCCAATCGACAATCGGGCTCTTCGGGCGGAGGGGGCCGAGTCGGATTGGAGTACTTCGAACGGTTGAGCCCGGAATGGCACGCGGAGCAAGCCGTGCAACAAGCGCTGGTGATGCTCGATGCCCGCGAGGCACCTGCCGGCGAGATGGACGTGGTCCTCGCGCCCGGCGACAGCGGCATCTTGCTGCACGAGGCGGTCGGACACGGGTTGGAGGCCGATTTCAACCGCAAGAAGACGAGCAACTACTCCGAACGAGTAGGCCAGAAGGTGGCGAGCGAGCTCTGCACCGTGGTCGATGACGCGGCGTTGCCCGGCTCGCGCGGCTCGATCAACGTCGATGACGAGGGGCAGCTGCCGACGCGCTCCGTTCTCATCGAGGACGGGGTGCTCAGGGGGTACATGCAGGACCGCCACAGCGCTCAGTTCTTTGGCACCACCCCCGACGGTCACGGCCGGAGGCAGAGCTTTCGCTCGCATCCCATGCCGCGGATGACGAACACCATGCTTCTCGCGGGAGAGGATGCCCCCGAGGACATCATTCGCAGCGTGACCCGCGGTGTCTACGCGAAGAAGTTCGGCGGCGGTCAGGTCGACATTTCAAACGGTGATTTCGTCTTCTCCCTCACCGAGGGCTACTTGATCGAGAACGGCAAGATTACCGCGCCGCTCAAAGGCGTGAATCTCATCGGAAACGGACCGGATGCCATGCGCAAGGTGGTGATGCTCGGCCACGATTTCGAAGTCTCCGATGGGATCTGGACCTGCGGAAAGGAAGGGCAGTCGGTTCCTGTGGGCGTGGGCTGCCCCACGATCAAGATTTCATCGATGACCGTAGGCGGTACGCAGGTGTCTGCTGGATGAGCGAGGCAGCCAAAGAGGCGGCAGCGTTGGTGGAGCTAGGCCGATCCGTGGTGGACCGTGCCATCGCAGCGGGGGCCGACGTAGCCGAGGCCGGCGTCCACAGCGGCTCCCATCTGTCCGTGAAAGTGCGGATGCGCGAGCCGGAGCTCGTGGAGGAGGCGGGCTCGCGTGCGCTCGGCCTGCGGGTGATGGTGGGGCAGCGCGTCGCATCGACCTATACGAGCGATTTCAGCGCGACGGGCCAGCAGACGCTGATCGAAGACGCGCTCGAGTTGGCCCGGCTGAGCGAGCCCGACGAGCACGCCGGGCCTCCCGATCCTTCGGAGCTCTCCGAAGAGGCCCAATGGAAAGATCTCGATACGTTCGACGAGGCGGTGAGCCTCATCGCTGCGGACGAAGCGCTCGATCGTGCCTTGCGGGGCGAGCGCGCCGCATTCGACTACGACCCACGTATCACCAACAGCGAGGGAGCTTCTTTTTCCCGTGCTCGAGGCGTGAGCGCGTTGGTCACCAGCGGAGGGTTTGCCGGCAGCGATTGCGGCACCTACGCATCGATTTTCGTCAATCCCGTGGCGGACGACGAGGACGGCAAGAAACGCAGCGGCTACCACTGGTCGGCTTCGCGACACTACGCGGATCTCGAGGAAAGCGAAAAGGTCGGGGCCGAGGCGGCCCGCCGCACCATCGCGCAGCTCGGCGCAAGGAAGATTCCCACGCAGGAGCTTCCCGTGGTGTTCGACAAAGATGCGGCGCGCTCGATTCTGGGTCTATTGGCGGGATGCGTGACGGGCGGATCGATCTGGCGGAGAAGCTCCTATTTGGTGGGTAGAGTGGACTCGCAGGTCGCGAGCGATTTGGTCACCATCATCGACGATCCTCTCGTAGCGCGGGCCCCCGGCTCGCGTCCTTTCGATGGAGAGGGCCTGCTCTCGCGCCGCAATACGGTGGTTCAGGGCGGCGTGCTTCAGACCTACTTGTTGGACAGCTACAGCGCACGAAAGCTCGGTCTACGAAGCACCGCGAGCGCCGCACGCTCGCCTTCGGGCGGCATCTCCGCTTCCACCAGCAACTTCTTTCTGGTGCCCGGGTCGATCTCGCGCGATCAGCTGATCGCCGATACTTCCCATGGCCTCTACGTGACGGGCATGATGGGCTTCGGCTTCAACGGCGTCACGGGTGATTTCAGCCGAGGCGCTTCTGGCTTCTTGATTCGAAACGGCGAGCTCGCCGATCCCGTCTCCGAGGTGACCATCTCACTGAACCTCGATCAGCTCCTACAACGCATCGACGCGATCGCCGACGACCTCGAGCACCGAACCGCCATCGCCTCCCCGACCTTCCGGGTCTCCTCGATGACCCTCGCAGGCAGCTAGGCGCGTAAAGACCGGGCTCGGAAAAAACGCGACACGAGGTTCTACGGAACGCGGCGGCTTGCATAGGTGGCCCGGTGCACTTGGGGGCTTGGGCCACGCAAGCCGCCGCTCGGGCGGCGCGCCAATCGGAGGTGGTTGCTTCCATGCCGATTGGCACTTCGCACGTCCGCTCCACCTCATGTCGCGTTTTTTCCGAGCCCTCCTTACGTCGACTTGTATGGAGGAGGACGGGTCGGGATGGGCAGCACAGCGAACGGGCCGTCGCCTAGTTGTATGGGTACTTGAGAGGACGGGTCGCGACGGGCGTGCTCGCGCCCGGGCGCCCCGTCCTCCGGGGATCGCGGTGCGTGGATCAGGGTTGCTGAATCACTCCCGGCGGGCTCTAGCTACCATGGCGTCGACGTAGCTTTCGAGCGGTGGACAGGTGATGTTGGTGCCTGCGAGGAGCTCCCTCGTGTTGCGGTCGTCGTAGATCACGTCGGTTTTTAGCTGATCGAGAAAAGCTCGCGTCGTGTGCGTGAATCGTTGAAGGCCCGGAGCCCTCATCAGCGCAGTGGCGAGATTCAGCGGGTCGTGCTCTTTCGGGGCGGGCCGCCCGGTGGCTTCGGCGAACAGATGTAGCGCGTGCTGCACCGTGAGCGGCTTCGGATCGACGATGTGAAACGTGCGGCCGATCGCTCGTTCGTCTTGAGCGATGCGCAGCCCGGCTTTGACCGCGTAGTCTACAGGTACCGTGCTGATTCGAACGCCGGCGTGGGTTGGCGTGGGAATCCGGTAATCCTCCGGCGCGCTGAGCAGGAATCGGATCAACAGGTAAAAGCCGCTCAGATCCTGGATTTCACCCGTCATCGAATCGCCAACCATGAGAGCGGGGCGGAGCACGACGATCGGAAGCTCGCCGGACGACTCCTCGAGCGTGCGCTCGACCAGGTAGAGGGACTCCTCGATTGGATTCCGAAAGCCCATCTCATCACTGAGGTCGCTCTCTTTGACGAATCCTTCCCGATTCCCCGAAACGGTGGCGCTGGACCAGCACACCAGGCGCTTCAGGCGAGGCGCCGCCTCGGCGACTTCCAAGATCTCCGCGGTCGCCTGAACGTTTCCCTCTGCCTCTTCCTTCGTTCCCGCTGGATCGGTCACGCAAGCGCAGTGATGAATCACCTCGATGCGCTCTGACAACATTCGAAGCTCTTCTCCGCTCAACCCCAGATCGATCGAGCGAGGATCCCCGACCCAAACCGAGATGCGATTGCGCCTCGGTGCCGGGATTGCTTCGATCAGCTCGACCGCCCGCTCCTGCTCACTCTCTGGGACCAGGGCGCAGACCGAAAGATCGGAATGGAGCGCCAGCTCTCGAACCAGATGCACGGCAGCTTGCCGCCGCGGAAATCCGGTGACCAGCGCCGAACGTGCCATCGTGGCCATCAGTGCGACTCCTTCGATGCGAAGCGTGAGACGAGCTTTGCGTGTACCTCACCGACCTGCTGCCGCGTGGCCTCGAGGTCGCCATTGTTGGTCACCACGTAGTCGGCCACAGCGATCTTTCGCGCAAGAGGAAGCTGGGACGCGATGCGCGCGTTGGCCTCCGCTACCGTATACCCATCCCTCGCGATCAACCGGAGCCGCTGCAAGGACTCGTCCGCGCTCACGACCACCAGCGCCGAAAACGCCTTGTAGGATCCGGTCTCCACGAGCAGGGCGGCCTCGTACATGAGGTAGGGGGCGGGATGCTGCTGAAGGGCCTCGAGACGTTTCGCACCCGCGGCCCCGATCAACGGATGCAAGATCGCGTTGAGGGCGTCACGGGCCTCTTCGTCGTTGAAGACCATGTCGCCGACCTTCTTCCGGTCGAGCCGGCCCTCGTTGTCGAGCACGCCTTTGCCGAATTTCTCGACCACGCGTTGCAGGCCGGGCGTGCCGGGCTCCACCACCTCTCGCGCCAAGTCGTCCGCGTCGACGATTGGAATTCCGAGATCGTCAAACATCTGCGCCACGGTGGTCTTCCCGCACGCAATCCCACCCGTCAGACCCACAACCCGCTTCATGGCGGGGGAGTATTGGACATCGACACGCCTGGGCAAGACGATTTGGGTTGTGCTACCTCCACGCGCATGCGCGCCGTCGTGCAGCGAGTTCTGGGAGCGAGTGTCACGGTCGACGGCGAGCCCGTCGGGGCGATTGGCCGCGGGCTGCTGGTCTATCTCGGTGCGGCGCGCAACGATCAACCCAAGGACGTGAAATACATTGCGGACAAGATCGCGGGGTTGCGCGTGTTCCCGAACGACGATGGCCGCATGTCGCTTTCCGTGCAGGACGTCGAAGGCGCAGTCTTGGTCGTTTCTCAATTCACGCTGTTCGGTGACGTCCGTCGCGGACGGCGCCCTTCGTTCGATGAAGCGGCAGACCCCGAGGACGCGGAGCGTCTCTATTTGGAAGTGGTCGACGAGTTGCGCGCCAAGGGCTTGCCCGTGGAAACGGGCACATTTCGCGCCATGATGCTCGTTCGGTCCGAGGTGGACGGGCCCGTGACGATCCAGATCGACAGCCGAAAGCTTTATTAGGCTTGAGATTGCAACCACGGCATACTCTCGGTCGAATGCTCGGGTTCCTCGGCGAGCGGCGTGCGTGGTTGGTAGCGGTTCTGGTCGCGGTGCTGTTCGTAATCGGCGTTTTCTTCTGGGGCTTGCCTCGGGCTAGCACGCAGGCCGCCAATCTTATCCGCGACCGCTTCGGTCTCGAGGCCGAGATCGACGAGGCGAGCATTTCCTTCGGCGGCGTCGAGCTCACCGGGGTGGAAATGCGTGGACGTCATGGTGGGCTTTTGGTCCGGATCGAGCGGGTGCACGCGCGGATGAGCCTTCTCTCCGCGTTGTTTCGGGGCGCTCAGTCCGTCCGCCGGATCTCGGCGCGAGGCGTCGACGTGATCATCGACTTCCGACAGGAGGGGCTGCCCACCTCCATCGAGCTGCTGAAAGACAAGATTGCGCCGGCATCCGAGACGACGGTGGCGGAGCCCTCCTCCCAGCCGGAAAGAACTGGACGTGTGATCGAGCTCGTGGACGTGAACGTTCGGGCGGTCGATGCAGATGGGCCACTGGCGTTTTTTCGGAACGCGAGCATCCAAAAGGAATCGAATCAGCTGAATGCAAGCATCGAAGAGACCATGGTCGGCGTATCGGAAGCCGACCATGCACACGCCGGGCCGACGAAGCTTGCGCTCCGGCGCATGGAAGACGGTTGGACGCTGGTGGAGCTGAGCATCGACGGAGCGAACGTGCGCTCGGTGCGCAAAGGAGATGGGCCAAGCAGGGCTCTAGCGGTGCGCATTCGCGATGCGCTTGCAGCGCTGCGCTCGGCATCGCCTGCCGAGCCCGATCCCGACCCGGCTGATGCGCTGGGATCATCGGCGGTCGCGAACGCGGCCTCCGCCCCGTCTCGAATGTTTGCACGGTTGGCTCCCGGAGCCGACATCATGGTTTCGAACGTGCAGGTCGAGAGCCGAACGACGACCAACCGCGTGGAGCGGCTGCGTGACTTCGCGCTGAGGTTGCAGGGCGATGAACGTGGTCGATATCGGGTCGCGCTGAGCGGTCAAACCACTCGCAAGGGCGTGATTCGAGTGAACCTGGCGATCACGCCGGCCGAGGCACGTGCCGAGGGAAGCGTCGCGCTACGGCGAATTTCTCTCGCGCTCGTGGCGCCATTCCTCCCTGACCTGCCGCTACACGATCCCGAGGCCGGCACGCTCGATGCGGAGTTGGACTTGGTTGCGCAATCCTCAGACCGCATGCGTATCGAAGGAAGACTCGAGCTTCGCGAGCTGGGACTGTCCTCGGAGCGCATTGCGCAAGAGCCGGTCGAGCACATCAATTTCCAGCTCGGCGGAACGGGCGTCTGGTATCCCGAGGAGCGGCGTCTCGCGGTGGAACGCGGTGAGATCCGCCTGGGACGGGCGCAAATGTTGATCGAGGGGGAGCTGGAGCACACCCCGGACCACTACCGCGTGGACTTGACCGCCAAGCTGCCTCCCACCCCTTGCAACGACGTGGTGGGCGCCATTCCCGACGACTTGCTCGGATCTCTCGTCGGTTTCGAATGGTCGGGCAACTGGAGCGCGCTCGGTCGAATCTCGCTCGATTCCCGCGATCTCGAAGCAACGGAGCTTTCCATTCGAGTGCGCAATTTGTGTCAGTTCGTGCAAGCGCCGCACTGGGTCCGTGTCGAGCGGTTTCGGGAGCCGTTTCGTCACAAGGTGGTCGAACCAGACGAAACCGTCTTCGAGTTGCGCACCGGCCCCGGAACCGACACCTGGGTGGCCTTCGCCGACATCAGCCCTTTCGTCGTTCCCGCGATGATCAGCCACGAGGACGGCGCCTTCTACGAGCACGGGGGGTTTGCACCGTGGGCCATTCGTGACGCGTTGGTGCGCAATCTCCAAGAGGGCCGCTACGTGGTCGGCGCGAGCACCATTTCGATGCAGCTCGCCAAGAATCTCTACCTGCAGCGTGACAAGAACATCGCGCGCAAGGTTCAGGAGGTCATTCTCACTTGGTGGCTCGAGAACGCGCTCACGAAGGATGAGATCCTCGAGCTCTACATCAACGTGATCGAATACGGTCCAAGGGTCTATGGGTTGCGGTATGCGGCCGCCTATTATTTCGGTCGGGAGCCGCACGAGCTGAGCCCTGCCGAGTCGGCGTTTCTCGCCTGCATGCTTCCTTCGCCCAAGCGGTATCACGTTTCCTACGAGCGAGGAGCGCTCACGCGTTTCATGAAAAGCAGCATGCGGCGCCTGCTCGAGCACATGGCGAAGCGCGAGCGCATCGGTCCGGAGGCCTTGGCATACGGGCTGGCCGAGCTCGACGATTTTCGCTTCTACCATCTTGGCGATCCGGCTCCGCCACCTCGAACGCTGCCCCCATTGGGCACTCCCGACGCGACCGATCCCGACGCCGTCGATCCATTCGAAGCGCTTTTCGTCGCTCCGTGAGCCTGTCCTCATTCGAAAATTCTCGCCTCACCAAAGGCGACGCCGGTCATTTTTTGGGCGGGTCCGAGGCGTGGCGGTAAACACGGTCGTGACGAGGGGGTGCGGTGAATCGGCCGTATCTGCGCGCGTCCGAGGGATTATGCGTTGGTTGCTTGGCATTGGGGATTTCGCATGGGTCGTGCTTCTTCTTGGAATGCTCTCGGTTCCTGTCGCCTCGGCGCAGGAGCCCGCACCGGCGGTCGTCGTGATCACTGCTGGTGACGATGCCACGTCGGGCGCAGCCATTCGTATCGACGGGGAGCCCTCCGGCAACGTGCCTCTTCGCAAGACGCTTCCACCAGGCCGGCACCTGATTCAGGTGGGCAAGCGGGGGTTCGTGACGTTTTCCAAGTGGCTGCAGCTGGAATCGGCGCAGGTGCTGAACATGCCCGTGACGCTCGCCCCACAAGCGCCCAAGGAGCCTGGCACCGGATCCTTGCTGATCACCGCTGACGTCACGGGGATTCCGGTCCTGATCGATGGAAAGCGCCGCGGCGCGACCCCGTTGGTCGTCGACGGTTTGGCGGCGGGCGAGCACGTGGTCGAGATTCAGAGCCCCGGCGAGGGTTACAAAGCCTTCTCCGAGGTGGTGACAATCGAGGCGGGCGAACGCACGGCGGTCGATGCTGCAATTCGCATCACTCCCGAGCTAGGGAGCTTGCGCGTCATCACGAACGTCCCTGGCGCCATCATCAGCTTGGATGGTGCGGACATCGGCGTGGCCCCGGCGGCAAAGGGCGGGCTCAGCCCCGGAGAGCACATCGTCATCGCGCGCGCGGCGGGGTACGAGCCCGTCGAGCAAACCGTGACGGTGGTGGCCGGCCGCGAGCGAGTCGTTTCGATTCGGTTCACCACGGCGAGCACCGATCTGGCGCGCATCCTGGTACGGGCCAACATCCCGGATGCCACCGTCGTCATCGACGGAGAGGAATATGGCAATCCACCCATCATGATCGAGCCTGCCGAAGAGGGTACGCACTCGATCGTGGTGCGTGCCCCGGGCTATCGTGAGGTTCGCCGCGCGTGCTCCGTCGGTCCCGGCCGAAACTGCGAAGTGTACGCCGAGCTCAATCCGCTCGGCGTCTCCGTCCGCGTCGAGGCAAACGTGTCTGGCGCGCAGTTGTTCATCAATGGCGAGTCCCGCGGCCCCGTTCCCTGGGAGGGCGATCTGCCCGACGGCATCCACCAGCTCGAGGTGCGGGCCGAGGGATACCAGAGCTACGTCGAGCAGATTCGTCTACAGAAATCCTCTCGCGTGCGACTGATCCAAGTGGTCATGACCCCGGCTGTCACGCCGGTTGGGCACGAGTCGGACAAGGAAGCGCAACGCAGAGACCTTCTTCGAAACACGGTGACGCACGCTGGTGCACCCGTCCCAGTGGGCGTGGGAGCGCTCGATTTCTCGAGCGGATGGCCCTGGCTCGCCTCGCTGGGTATGCGCACCGGGCTCACCAGGTTCCTCGACATGGGGATCTTCGTGGGCAGCTTCGGGCGCCTGACCGACGTCGCGGTCAGCACGAAGGCAGGCTGGAAGGCGTCACGGAGCTTCTCGCTCGGTGCGGATCTCCAGGTCGGTGGCGGGGCCGGGCCCTCCAAGCGCGACGCGCTCGGCAACAGCCATCCGACGAACAACTTCTTCATCAGCCTGGACGGCATCGTCAGCCTACACTTCCCCCCTCGAGGCGCACTCTCGATTTGGATGGCATTTGACTTCAATAGCGACCGGTGGGATTTCGATGGTCGAAACAGCAGCCTTCCCCCCGTGACGAGCTCTCGCCAAAACCTGGTACGAGGCCGCCTCGGAGGCTCCCTGGAAATCGTCGTGACTCGAAAGTGGAACGTGTGGCTCGAGGTGGAGGGCATCATCGCTGGCAAAGACCGACGAGTGCTCGGAGACGTCTTTGGAGGAAGCCGTGGCGACTCGCGTGTCTACGGTCAGCTCGGCGCGACGTTCAAGTTTGGAAGCCCGAAGGAGAGCAGGTGATCGAAGGCCACTTCATCGTGATCGAGGGCATCGACGGCTCGGGCACGACGACCCAGTGCTCCATCCTGGCTAGCCGTCTCACGGGCAAGGGCCTCCCCGTTCACGTCACCCGCGAGCCGAGTGACGGCCCGGTCGGCGTCCTCATCCGGCAGATCTTGATCGGCCGCGTGGTGGTTCCCGGGAGTCACGGCGCCCGTCCACCGAGTTGGGCCACCATGGCGGCTCTTTTCGCAGCAGACCGCCTCGATCATCTGGAAGCCGAAATCCTTCCGAATCTACACGATGGCGTCTCGGTGATATCCGATCGCTACGACCATTCGTCGGTGGCCTATCAGACCGTCAGTAGCGGCGGCGGCAGCGACGTATCCAGTTGGGTCTTGGACCTCAACCGCCGTGCGCGCCGGCCGGATCTCACGCTCGTGCTCGATGTGGACGCAGATGTCGCGGCGACACGACGGGGGCTGCGTTCGTCGAACCCGGAGCTCTACGAGGTGGGCGAGATGCAGGCGGAGCTGGCGAAGTTCTACGAGAATATCGACGCAATGTTTCCAGCCGATAGAATTCGGCACATCGACGCGGGCCGTGGCGTCGACGAGGTTGCGGACGCGATTTGGGATGAAGTGATGAAGCTGCGAGGAGAGTCCGAATGAGCCGCCATTCTACGGTATTGATCGCGCTGATGCTGAGCAGCGTTCTTGGCTGCGAAAAGAGCAAGCTTCGCGAGGAAATGATCGAGGACTCGACCTGGGAGTCTTCCGCGGGCGAGGAAACATGGGAGGCGGCCGGTGCACCTTTCGAGGAGCCCGCGCCCGAAGGCCTTCTGCAAGCGCCGTACCAGCGGGTTTCCTCCGGAACCATCTCGCGAGGTGAGCTTCTGACGGTGCTCGACCAGGGGCTCGGTCGCTTCTTGCAAAACGTCGAAACGGAGCCGGCATTCCACAAAGGCTCGTTCGTCGGCTTCCGCATCGTCAGCCTGTTTCCCGGTGATCCAGCGTTTGCATCGCTCGATCTTCGTCCAGGTGACACGGTCACCCACGTCAACGGCAAACCCATCGAACGGCCGGAGCAAGCGGCTGCAGTCTGGCAAGACCTTCGGACCGCCTCGAAGCTGGTCGTCGACTATCGCCGTGGTGAAGAGACTCTGGCGCTGCGATTCCAGATCGTTGACGAGCCGTAGCTTCGAACCCATCGTTGAGCGGTGCGGTCCGCCAAGAGGTTCGCTACTGCGGCCTTCGGGCTGCTCGTCTACACCGTAGCCGTCGTGCTTTGGGGCGCCTACGTGCGCGCCACGCTTTCGGGCGACGGCTGTGGTGCCCATTGGCCCCTCTGTAACGGTGTCGCGATTCCAGTCGAGCCCTCGACCAAGACCCTCGTCGAGCTCACCCACCGAGTCACTTCCGGGATCGCTTGGATATGGGCCCTCGTCATGTGGGCGATCGCATCGCGTCGATTTGCTCGCGGGCATGCCACGAGATCCGCGGCTGGTTGGAGCTTCCTCTTCATGACGACCGAGGCTTTGGTGGGCGCTGGTCTCGTTCTGTTTCGCATGGTTGCAGACAATCCATCGACGGCTCGTGCCGCATGGATGGCGGCCCATCTGGTCAATACGTTCCTGCTGCTCGCAGCGCTCACATGGCTGGCTGTGAGCGCGCGAAGCGAGGTCGGGGTCCGTTTTCCCCGGGACCGGCAATCCCGGTTGCTCTTTGGAGCCGCCGCCGGCATCGTGCTCTTCGTGGGAATGAGCGGCGCGGTGGCCGCGCTGGGGGATACCCTCTTTCCCGCCGCCGACCTCGCCCGGGGACTGCGTGAGGATTTCTCTGCCTCTTCGCATCTTTTCCTACGGCTCCGCGTGTGGCACCCCGTGGTTGCCGTGCTCGGGTCCGGCTATTTGGTCTGGCTGGCAGCGCTATTGGTGCGGCGGGATTCTCGGGACACGATTCGACTCCTGCCCTTGGCTCTCGGCACGCTCGTGGTCGTGCAGATCGGGGTAGGGTTAGTGAACGTAGCCCTGCTCGCGCCGGTCTGGATGCAGCTCGGACATCTGCTGATCGCCGATGCCACCTGGGTTACCTTGGCTGTGCTTGCACTTTCCTCACCGCCCCCCATCTCGGGTGCTAATCTGGTTCCGTGAGCGATCCGTATCTCGGCAAAGAGGTGGCCGGACAGTTCCGCATCGTCGAGAAGATCGGCAAGGGCGGCATGGGCGCGGTGTATCGGGCCGAGCAACCCGACATGAATCGCTACGTCGCGATCAAGATCTTACATTCGCGCTACCTCTCTCGTACCGACCTGGTGTCGCGCTTCCGCCGCGAGGCGCGCGCCATGAGCCAGCTGTCGCACCCGAACACAGCCCGCGTGTTTCTGTATGGGCAGCTCGAGGACGGCGCCTGTTACTTCGTGATGGAGCACCTGGTGGGCCGCAACCTCGCCCAAATCGTCCGTTCGGAAGGGGCGATCGAGCCCGCGCGCGCCATTCGAATCATGATCCAGGTCTGCGGCGCGCTCGAGGAGGCTCACAGAGCCGGCATCGTTCATCGCGATCTCAAGCCGGAGAACGTCTTCATCACCAATCAGGGAGGCATTCGGGATTTCCCCAAGGTGCTCGACTTCGGTCTCGCCAAGGTCACCGAGCGTCAGATGCGTCCCGGCTCCATGGTGCTCACTCAACAGGGAATGGTGTTCGGGACGCCCGAGTTCATGAGCCCCGAGCAGGCGCACGGGAAGACGATGGACGCCCGATCCGACATCTACTCCTTGGGTGTGATTCTCTACGAGCTGTTGACGGGCAAGCTTCCGTTCGATGCCAAGCAGCCGATCGAGTACATCCAGCTGCACGTCAATGCGCCACCCATCCCCTTGTCCAAGAGGCGCCCCGATCTGACCTTTCCCGAGGGCCTCGAGGACGTGGTCATGAAGTCGCTGAAAAAGGACCCCGACGATCGGTATGCGTCGGCGGCCGAGTTTGCCAGAGCGCTCGAGAGCGTGCTGCAGGTCGAGGCCGGGGAAACCAGCTCGATCAGCCTTCCGACCCCCATCCCGCCGCCTCCCGTGGCAGAGCCCGTCCGGCCGATCGAACCGATACGAGGCGGGCGAAAGTCCGGCACCCCATGGATCATGTTGGCGGTTGGTGTGGCTCTCGCCTTGGCCGGGGCCGTCGCCTTGATCGCCGCGCTGAGCGCGAGCTCTTGACCCTTCGCTGAGCTGCCCCCAAGCCTCTCCGGAGGGCGCTTGACCGTCTCGTGTGGGGGGGTCAGAGTGCGCGCCCGCTTCCGGCCCGCAGCTCACCATGACCGCAGCGACTCGACCAGCCACCACGACGATGCTGACCGTGCGCGACCTGATCGCGCTCACCAAACCCCGCATCACCTTGATGGTGCTCGTGACGGCGGCTGGCGGCATGTGGTTGGCGCCCGGCTCGCTCGACGTCGCCTCGATGGCCGTGATGCTTCTCACCACCGGCATGGTCGTTGGCGCGGCGAACACGCTCAACTGCTATCTGGAGCGAGACAGCGATCGGCTGATGGCTCGCACGGCGATGCGCCCATTGCCCGACCGCCGGCTCGAGCCCTCCTGGGCATTGACGTTCGGGGTCGCGATGGGGCTTTTTGCCGTGCCCACGCTGACGTTGGCGGTGAATCCGGTGACCGGCTTGCTCGGCTTCATCGCGCTCGTCAGCTACGTCGCCATCTACACGCCGATGAAGCAGCACACGTCTGCCGCATTGTTCGTGGGGGCGCTGCCGGGCGCGCTTCCGCCGCTCATGGGGTGGACGGCGGTCACCGGCCGCATCGAAGCGCCGGGGCTGGTCTTGTTCGGCGTCTTGTTCTTCTGGCAGATCCCGCATTTCATCGCGATCTCGGTCTTCCGGCAGGACGAATACGAGCGGGCTGGGCTCAAGGTCCTTCCTTCGGTCCAGGGGCTCCGGCCTGCCCAGATGCAGTCCGCCATCTACGCGGGTGCGCTTTGGGCAGTGTCGCTCTTGCTGGTGCCATACGGTCTCGCGGGAGCTCTCTACTTGATCGCAGCGGTCGCGCTGGGCGGACATTTCTTCTGGACGGCGCTTCGTGGCTTGTGGACGCAGGACCCCGATGCCTGGGCCAAGAAGCTCTTCGTCGCTTCTCTCGTGTACCTAACCGCGCTTTTCGCGGTGCTCATCATCGATGCGCTCTAGGATCCTCGTACTGTTGCTCTTCGCGCTCACCATGCTCGGATGCTCCAAGAGGAGCGCCGAGGATGTCCCGGTGATCACGGAGCTTCCCGAGTTTTCCTTGCTGGACCAAGACGCCCAGGTCTTCGATCGGGGCGCCATGACGGGCAGCCTTTGGGTTGCGGACTTCGTGTTCACCCATTGCGGCGCCTCGTGCCCTAGGTTGACCGCGCATTTAAGGGGCCTCCAGACCCGACTTTCCGACGTGCCAAGCGCCAGCTTCCTCTCGGTCACGGTCGACCCGTACAACGATACGCCCGAGGTCATCAAGGCGTACATGACCAAGAACGAGCTGGACGAGTCCAACTGGCGCTTCGTTACCGGCGAAGAAGAGGACATCCGCGCCTTGGTCGTCGATGGGTTCAAGGTCGGCCTCGGCGACGAGGAGAGTCAGGCGGCGGGTGCCGAAGAGATCATGCACTCGAACTACTTTGCGTTGGTCGACCACCAGGCGCGCGTTCGGGGCTACTATCGCGCCAACAACGACGGCATCGCCGACCTGGAGCGGGATCTGCGTGCGCTGGCCGAGGCCGTGCCCGCGAAGCGTTGATGCCGCTTCACTTCGGTGTTAAGCCCGCGGCATGAGTCAAAGCATCCCCGTCGCGCAGCGGCTCAGCGCCGTTAAACCCTCCGCCACCGTCGCCGTCGCCCAACGAGCACGAGAGCTCAAGCAGCAGGGCATTGACGTGCTTTCCTTCAGCGTCGGCGAGCCTGACTTCGATACCCCGAAGCACATTTGCGAGGCAGCCAAACAGGCGATTGACAAGGGAGCCTCCCGCTACACCGCAGTGCGCGGCGTACCAGAGCTTCTCGAGGCTATCTGCGAAGCATCCGCCAAGCGGCGCGAAGGTGTGAGCTACGACCCATCGCAGGTCGTGGTGTCGGTCGGCGCGAAGCACACGCTGTTCAACCTGGCGTTGGCGCTCTACGACGAGGGGGACGACATCCTGATTCCCGCTCCGTACTGGGTGAGCTATCCGGAGCAGGTACGTTTGTTCGGCGCCAATCCCGTGATCGTGGAGACCTCCGAGGCGGATGGCTTTCGCATGACGCCCGATGCGCTGCGGGAGGCGATCACGTCGAAGACCAAGGCGCTCATTCTGTGCTCGCCCTCCAATCCCACCGGCGCGGCCTATACCGGTGACCAGCTGGCGGCGCTTGCAGATGTCGCCGTCGAGCACGATTTCTGGGTCATCGTCGATGAAATCTACGGACAGCTGGTCTACGGAGGCTTCGATCAGAAGTCGATCGCAGAGGTCGCGCCGGAGCTCCAGGATCGCATCATCATCGTCGATGGCGTCAGCAAGACGTTTGCCATGACCGGTTGGCGCATCGGCTGGATGCTCGGTCCCGCATACGTGGCGGCCGCTTGCGACAAGATTCAAGGGCAATCGACGACCAACCCGACTGCTGCGGCGCAATATGCCGCCGTCGCTGCGCTTCGCGGGCCCTGGGAGCCGATAGAAGAGATGCGGAAGGCCTTCGAGACGCGTCGCGCTCTCATCGTCGACGGCCTCAACGCGATCGAGGGGATCAGCTGCCGGGTGCCGGAGGGCGCGTTCTATGCCTTTGCGAACGTGCAGGCCCTGGTGGGCAAGCAGGGCGGCGGCAAGAAGCTCGAAAACGATCTGGACATCGCGGGGTACCTCCTCGAGGAAGCACGCTGCGCGGTGGTTCCCGGTGAGGCCTTCGGCGCGCCGGGTTTCGTCCGAATCTCCTACGCCACGTCGAACGACACGATCCGAGAGGGCCTCAACCGAATCGGCGAAGCCGTCGCAAAGCTGCGATAGAAGCGTAAGCACGGGCTCGGAAAAACGCGACACGGGGTTCCACGGAACGCGGCGGCTTGCAAAGGTGGGCCGATGCACTTGGGGGTTTTGCCCACGCAAGCCGCCGCTCGGGCGGCGCGCCAATCGGAGTTGGTTGCAGGCATGCCGATTGGCACTTCGCACGTCCGCTCCACCCCATGTCGCGTTTTTCCGAGCCCTTCACACGTCGACTTGTACGAAGGAGGACGGGTCGGGATGGGCAGCACAGCGAGGGGGCGGGAGCCTAGTCGTGCGATGACTTGAGGAGTCGGGCGAGCGGGTCCCGCTCGCGAGCACGCCCGTCGCGACCCGTCCTCCGGGAACTTGGTCGACGACTCGACGACGCTGCGCACGACCGATGGCGAGATGTGGACGCTGCGTTGTGGGCCCTTCATCCCCACCCCGCCTCCCCCACGCTAGCGCCTAAGCCGAGCCGTTCGACACATCCCCGTGTCGT
>Ga0209536_100000250_pt1 | contig 85177 bp, 67 predicted proteins | sample DeeMarSeWOR28_12_FD_187461 | JGI IMG/M metagenome (GOLD analysis project Ga0209536, IMG submission 187461) | Marine sediment microbial communities from White Oak River estuary, North Carolina - WOR-2-8_12 (SPAdes) (version 2) | ecosystem: Environmental > Aquatic > Marine > Intertidal zone >... | reverse complement strand
CAGCGGACCTCTCCCTTCGCTTCGACCCGATCTACGAGCCGATCGCGCGGCGCTACCTGCAGAATCCCGAAGAATTCGCGGATGCCTTCGCACGGGCGTGGTTCAAGCTGACCCACCGCGACATGGGCCCCCGCTCGCGCTATCTCGGCCCGGAGGTCCCGGCAGAGGAACTGATCTGGCAAGACCCGGTGCCCGCCGTCGATCATGCGCTGATCGACGAAAAGGACATCGCAGAGCTCAAGGGCAAGATCCTGGCCTCGGGCCTGTCGATCCCGGAGCTGGTCTCCACCGCCTGGGCGTCGGCGTCCACGTTCCGCGGCTCCGACATGCGCGGCGGTGCGAACGGGGCGCGCATTCGCCTCGCCCCGCAAAAGGACTGGGAAGTCAACCAGCCGGCCCAACTCAAGAAGGTGCTGCAGACCCTTGAGGGGATCCAAAAGGAGTTCAACGGCGCGCAGTCCGGCGGGAAGAAGGTGTCGCTCGCCGACCTGATCGTTCTGGGTGGATGCGCCGGCGTCGAGCAGGCTGCCAAGAATGGTGGTTCCGATGTGACCGTTCCCTTCACGCCGGGACGCACGGACGCCTCGCCGGAGCAAACCGACGATGTGTCATTCGCCGTACTCGAACCGGCTGCAGACGGGTTCCGCAACTACCAGAAAACCAAATACGCCGTATCGGCAGGGGAACTGCTGGTTGATCGGGCGCAGCTGCTGACATTGACCGCCCCTGAGATGACGGTTCTCGTTGGCGGCATGCGCGTGTTGAATGCCAACTTCGGGCAGTCCCCGCACGGCGTTTTCACCAAGCGGCCAGAGACGCTCACCAATGACTTCTTCGTGAATCTGCTCGACATGAGCACGGAGTGGAAGACAACCTCGCAGGACGACGACGTGTTCGAGGGCCGTGATCGCGCAACGGGCGAACTCAAGTGGACCGGCACCCGTGTCGACCTCATCTTCGGTTCGAACTCCCAACTGCGGGCCTTGGCGGAAGTCTACGGATGTGAGGACTCCCAGGAGAAGTTCCTGCACGACTTTGTAGCGGCGTGGAACAAGGTAATGAACCTTGACCGCTTCGATCTGGCCTGATCGCAGCGTCCACGTCTTGGAGGGCTTCCGAAGCGTCTTCAGGAAAGCATATCGGATGATCAGGAAGCGATAACCGCCACGAGCTGCCGGATGTTTTAAACGCTCGCGGAGGCGATTCGCAACAGTTGAGGGCGGCGTTTCAATCCAATCTGAAACGCCGCCTTTTTTTTAGGCCCTTTTCGTCTGCTGGCCGTAGAACCGGAGCCAAAAACACACACAACCGGCCTAGAGGGTGACACCTTCCGCGTTGCTGCAGGCGCGCCTTGGGCGAGCGCTCAAGGAGTATTATCCCATTTTTGAGTTTGAAGCAGGCTTGGCATCTTTGCATCCATCGCAAATTACCATGCAGCCAATAAGGCGTTGACAAATAGACGCTGGTAGCGCATCTATTATTCAATTAATTTATTGAATAATAGAGAGGTGAACCCATGAAGAGCCCAGGCAGACAATTTAAGGACGCCATATACGAACAATTCTCAAGAATTGGAAAGGCGGTATCGAGTCCCAAACGCTTGGAGCTGCTCGACCTGATCTGCCAGGGTGAAAAAGCGGTCGAGACCCTTTCCCGGGAGACCGGCCTGACCGTTGCCAACACTTCACAACACTTGCAGACACTTAAAGCAGCGAGGTTAATCGAGTCCGAAAAAGAGGGGCTTTACGTTAAATACCGTCTCGCTGATGACTTGGTCTGTGAATTTTTCCGTTCCATGCGCGTGCTGGCGGAACACCGTCTGGCTGAAGTGGATATGATCAAGCGTGGTTTCCTGGAAGGCAAGGAAGGCATGGAGCCGGTCAACCGCGATGACCTGCTGCAGCGTGTGGCCGAGGGCTTCGTCACCGTGCTGGATGTACGTCCAGTCGATGAATACCGGGCCGGGCATATTCCCGGTGCGTTGTCAGTTCCTCTGGAACAGCTAAATCAGATGCTTTCCAAACTGCCCGCAGACCAGGAGATCGTCGCATATTGCCGCGGGCCTTATTGCGTGCTGTCGGTTCAGGCGATCGAAGTGCTGCGTGCAAAGGGGTTCAATGCCATCCGTTTAGAAGAGAGCGTTCAGGATTGGCGTGCCATGGGATTGCCGGTGGAGACCGGCGACCCAATCCGAACATAACACCCATCACAAAGACATGCCGACAACCAAGGAAACCATTCAGTGAGAAACCGAAGAATAACCCTGCTGGCGGTTTTGGCCGTTGCTGTAACGCTATCGGCCCTTTGGTTGACCGATGGGGCGGTCGCGCCCAAGGAAGTGACCTGGGATGATGTGGTTGCCGAAGCCGAAGACGGGGGCTATCGACTCATTTCCACCGACGACTTATGGCGCCGCTACAGCCGGAACCGCGACAGCCAGCTTCTGGTGGATACCCGCCAGGAATGGGAGTACCGTTCCGGCCATATCCAGGGGGCGGTTAATTTTCCCATAGAACCGACCTGGCTTCAACGGTGGCAGAAAAAAAGAGACCTGGGAAGGTTCTTGGGTGCGGACAAGGACCGCACCATAATTTTTTACTGAGCGGGCCTGGCATGAGTCCGAAGCGACTCGGCAGCTCGGGAAGCTGTGCAGCTCGGTTATAAGAACGTATTCCGCGATCCACTGGGTTACCCCGAGTGGAAACAAAAAAACCTGCCCGTGGAAGCCCAACCGGCAGGATTGACCGGTGCGGTCAATCCGCCTGAAGCACCCGGCGTCCTCTACGGTTGGGCCATGATCTGGACCCTGTTGGGCATATTCGCGGGCGGTATGGCCCTGAACTTGACACCGTGTGTCTATCCGCTGATTCCCGTCACGATTTCCTATTTCGGTGCAAGAAGCGACAGGAGGCGGTTGATCGGCCACGGACTTTGCTACATTGGCGGATTGTCCATCACCAATTCGGTTTTGGGGGTTGTCGCCGCGCTGACAGGCGGGTTGATGGGGGCCATGCTGCAAAATCCCCTGGTGCTTGCCTTTGTGGCTGCGATTTTAATTCTATTGGCCACGAGTCTATTCGGTTTGTGGGAGATCCGCATGCCCGGCGGGCTGATGCAAGCCGCATCGAAAACCTATGCCGGATATCTGGGTAGTATTTTCATGGGGCTGACCATGGGGGTTGTGGCCGCACCCTGCATCGGCCCCTTTGTCCTGGGCCTGCTGACCTGGGTCGCCAGCATGGGCAGCGCGTGGCTGGGATTCCTCGTTTTTTTTACGTTGAGCCTCGGTCTTGGACTGCCGCTTTTCTTCTTGGCCGTTTTTTCCGGAAGCCTTAACCGGCTGCCCCGATCAGGCGAGTGGATGCTGTGGGTCAGAAAACTGATGGGCTGGATTCTGGTGGGGATGGCAATATATTTCATTAGACCGGTGCTGCCCAAAGCGGCAGGAATTATACTCCCTGCTATCGTTGCCCTTGCCGCAGGGCTGCACCTGGGCTGGATCGACAATACCAATGCCGGTTTTCGTGCATTCGATTGGATTAAAACCATTGCTGGAATCGCGGCAATGGTCATCACGACGCTTCTTGTCTGGAACGGGTTTGCGCAAGGGCCTGGGGTTGCCTGGAAGCCTTATTCAGCTCGATTGTTGGCCGAATCAAGAAACGCCGGCAGGCCGGTGATCATCGATTTTTCGGCTGACTGGTGCAGTCCCTGCCGGGAGCTGGATGCGGTGACCTTTCATCATCCGGATGTGGTCAAGCAGGCCGAGCGCTATTTTACCATGATCCAGGTGGATGTTACCCGGAAAGGCAACCCGATGCATGAACGACTGCTGAAGCAATATAACATCAAAGGGGTGCCAACCGTTGTTTTTTTGGATGCACAGGGCCAGGAGCGGTTTGATCTGCGCCTGGTGGATTTTATGCCACCGGATCAGTTCCTGAATCACATCACCGGATTGCTACCATCTGGAACTGGTAAATAGAAGGATCGTAGATCGGCGAGGAGGTAATTATGCTTACGGTCAGGTTTTTTATAAATGAGCCCAACGGCAAACCCTGAAAGCATTTTAAAAAGATGATGCCCAGTCTGGGCGAAAAATATGAAATCGATATTGAAACGGTATCAAAACCCAAAGCAGACTATCTAACAGATGAATACTTTGAGTTGGATTTGCCCGTCGCCCCGGCGGTTATGGTGGGTGAGGAAATATTGGTTGAAGGGGACGATATTAACCAGGACACGCTGGAGTCAGCGATATGTCGACAATTAGGATTGCCGGAACCTGAGCCTGCCACAAAAGGACTATTGGATCGCCTGGTGAAACGTCAATAATGAATAAATGGTGGAGGCGGCGGGAGTCGAACCTTTTCCCAGAAAGTGAGAAGCAATGATCAACGGTGATGAAAAATTATCTAACCTGATAAAATAAAAAGCTTTTTCACCACCAACCTTTCTGCCTGCGATGTCATCGGTTATCACTGGAGATCACCGTTGATCAGCCAGATTTAGGCACAATTTTTCACGCCGACAATATCAATCCTCGAACGAATTTTTCACACGAATACGGTCCGGCAATGCCGTGGAGACCTGTAAGGTTTTGCCGGGCCAGAAGGAGCATTGGGCAATGAGAGTGATCGGAATCTGTTACAATAAAGCTGCGGTAAGCTGATCTGTGTTTATCCGTGTTCATCAGTGGATCAGTTTTTGCCGAAAACGATTGCAAAGCCGAGCCTTTTGCATGAAACCACGGATCAGACTTCGCCTAACGGCTATGACCCGACACGTTCACCCGGATGAACGCAGATAATTTCATTCGCGCTGTCTTCCGCTGCACCCCCGTAGCTGTATGGGGGTACACTACTGTTGTTCACCGCCGTCGATGACCTCCACCAGTACGCCGTTCATGGGACCGGGCTTCAGAAAGGCGTATTTGCACCTCTTCCAGACCCGGGGCTTTTGATCGATCATGTCAAAGCCGTTGGCGGTCAACGTCTCGATGGCCGTTTCGGTGTCCGGGACCTTGAAAGAGATGAGCATCACGCCTTCGCCCCGCTTCTTGATGAAGCGGTCCACGTCGCTGCCTTCCCGGGTGGAACACATCAGTTCATAGCCCACTTCGCCCACGTAGTAGCGGGCCACCTGGATGGCCTCCTCATCGTGGACGTACTCTAGATCCGGCTTTTCCTTGCCCAGCAGACGCCCCCACTTTTCCATGGCCTTGGGCAAATCGCGCACGGCAATACAGATATGGTCAATCTGGCTGATACCGATCATTGTTGGGTTCTCCTCGTAGCAGACAATTAACGAATTTAGGAATGCGGTTATAACCAAAGCCCAAGGGCAAAATATCGCGACAGCGGATCGAGGTTCCCCTTAATGTTTTCACGGGTGATTTTGGCCGACTTTGCGACCTGTTGAACGATTCGTATGAACGTTTTCCCGACCGATCTGCTGTTGCGGCGATGAAAGCGCAAGACGTATGCATCAAGATCATTCTGGAGGTATTTCGGTTCAAAACGACCCTGATAGGTTCTCCTGATCAGGCGTTTGGTCACCGACGCGATCAGGTGCGCACCGTGCAGACCGTCTTGCTCCTCTTGGTTTTTTTATAAATTCACCGGGCGACGGGCGTAACGCTTGCAGCGTCGCGTTTGGAGACCCCGCCCGACCATCTGTTACAGTCGTGCTAGCCGACCTGCCACCCTGCGGGAATCGGCTGCCCATTGTATACCATGCCCCCATCGGCCGCCGTTACGAAACGCCCCCGGGACATCTCGTCTACGGCCAGGGCAAAGAGCTTTCGGGAGTGTTCATTGAGCAGCCTGAGATGGTGGCGCATCTTGTCAAAAAAACTCCAGCTGTCGTCATTGACCACCTCCACGGGTTCGGAAACTAGCAGGATCGGCCCGTGGTCGATCTCGGCGGATACCAGATGGAGAGTCGAATAGAGCCGAGTCTCTCCGGCCTGCAGGGCGTCTGCCACGCCGTTGGCTCCGGCGTATGTGCGGCGGCCCTCCTTTTCCACCCTCAAATCGGCCGGATGGCAGTTGATTCCCATGAATTCGGCTATGAGCGGCTCGGTGGCGGCCCAGACATAGCCGGCGTAGGCCACGAGGTCCGGTTTGAGGGGCCTTAAAAAGTCCGCCGTCTCCCGGTCGAACTCGCGCCGGATTTCGAGGTCTTTGACAGGAGCGGTTTTTCGCCGATAAAAACTTTTGATATCATTGATAAAATATGGAATTTGGGCTTCGGTGGCGATCTGCTCGGCGCGGCTGTTGGGATTGTCCGAGAACAGGCCCGCCACCTCGAAATTGCAGTTGCCTGCGGCCTCGAGCTCTTTTTGCTTTTCGATAATGGAGACGAAGCTTTTCCCCGAACCGGAGATCAGCCCGGCCACGCGCATTTTTCCCTTTTCAGGGTCGTAAAGAGGTCTTGTCATCCTGTTTTACCCATTTTTAAAAGTTCCTTTTTACGAATTTTTCCGTTGCTGTCTTTGGGTAGTTCCGGCAGGAAGCATACCCAGCGAGGGTATTTGTAAGGCGCCAGGTTGCTTTTCACGTAGTGTTGCAGATCGGCAGCCAGTTCGGCATTGCTTTCAAATCCCTCGTTGACCACGATGAAAGCCTTGGGTTTGATCAGGCCCTGCTCGTCCTTGGCGCCGACGACGGCCGCTTCTTTAACCGCTTTGTGGGTAAGGAGGCAATTTTCGATCTGCAGCGGGGCCACGAAAATGCCCCCGACCTTCAGCACATCGCCGCCGCGGCCGACGAACCAGTAGTACCCGTCTTGATCTCGGCGGAACAGGTCGCCGGTGTTGACCCATTCTCCGACAAAGGTCTCACGGGTTTTGTCGAAAGCCTGCCAGTAGCCGAGCCCCCGGCTTTCCCCCTTTACCCACAGGATGCCCTCTTCACCTTCGGATAGCTCACGGCCGTGTTCATCTACGATCTTGGCTTCATATCCGGGCACTAGCTTTCCCAGGCTGCCGGCTCTGCTCTCTCCCAGTCGGTTGGAGATATAGACATGGCAGAGCTCGCAGGAGCCGATGCAATCGAGAACCGGCACGCCGAAGGTGTCCATCCAGCGCGAATAAAGCTCCTGCGGCAGGGCTTCGCCCGCGGAAGTGCAAAACCGCAGGGAGCTGAAATCGCGTTTATCGGCTTCGGGGAGCCGGATCATCGCGTTGATCATCGTGGGCACGTTGACCAGCACGGTGGGCCGGAAGCGTTCCACCAGGTCCGCTATCCGCTCGGCCGTGGAGCGCTCTGGAAACAGCACGCATGCACCGCCGGCGGCAAAGGCATAGAGCATACTGATGTCGCGGGCGTAGCCGAAGAACAGTTTGGGTACCGCCAGCACCCGGTCGTCCTGGTTCAGACCCAGTATATGCCGGCCGAAGGTTTGGTAGTTGAAATAGCTGTTGCGATGGGTGAGCGGCACCGCCTTGGGCTGACCCGTGCTGCCCGATGTGAATTTCCACAAGGCTACATCATCGGCTTTCGTTTTTTCGATCTCTAATCGATCAGACGCCTGGTTCACCAATGCTTCAAAATTGAGATATGGGTGGTGGCCGCCTCCGATCACGATGAGATGTTTCAGATATTTTGACTGGGAGGCAACTTTTTCGATCAGTGGCAGGGTTGCCTGGTCCACAATGACAACTTTCGCCCTGGTATAGTTTAGAAAATATGCATAGTCCTTTTCTAGCAGATAGGTATATACATCGGTGGCAACCGCTCCGATTTTAACGATTCCATACCAGCTGGCAACAAATTCCGGGGAATCGTTTATAACCAGAAGAACGCGATTTTCAACCTCAACACCTAGATCCTTCAGGACGTTACCGACTTTGTTGCTTAGGGAAGCAATTTGATTGTAAGTATAGGTTTCGTCCCTGAAATAGACGGCAATTTTATCTCCCAATCCGCGTACTATATTTTGCTCTAGATAGACGGATGCGATATTTATCTCATCCGGTATGGCAACCATTGGTACCTCCCCGGATCAAGCACCGTGCTGGGCTTTAACAGCCGCCCGGTTGACCTTTCCCCTCTCTGTTCTGGGCAAGGCATCTACATAGTCTACAAACCGTGGGTATTTGTTCAGGGCCAGGTTTTCTTTGACAAAGTTCTGCAGATCCTTGGTGGTTTCATCCGAAGCGGTGAATCCATCCTTGAGAGCGACAACTGCTTTGGGTTTTATCAGCCCGGCGTTATCGCCGGCACCCACCACACAAACCTCCCGTACAGCTGGGTGGCGGTAGAGGCAAAGCTCGATCTCCAAGGGAGCGACCCATTGACCGGCCACTTTCAACAGGTCATCCGTGCGGCCGTAGTACCAGAAACGCCCCTCTTCGTCCCGGCTCATCTGGTCGGCCGTAACGACCCACTCGCCGCGGAAGATCTCTTTGCAGGCCTGGTGATTGTGCCAGGTGCCCAAGGCCGCGCTGGGTCCTTTGATCCAAAGCGAACCTACCTCCCCCTCGGGCACTTGCTGGCCATCGGTGTCGACGATCTTGGCCTCGTACCCGGGCACCAGGCGCCCCAGGCTCCCGATCTTGACGTCGTCCGGCCGGTTCGAAATATACATGTGAAACACTTCGGTGGTTCCGATGCCGTCCACCAGCGGCACCCCAAAGGTGTCCTGCCAGCGATTGTAGATGTTGACCGGCAGCGCCTCGCCGGCAGTGGTACAAAAGCGCAGGCAGCTCAGGTCGAGCTCCTTTGCCTTGGGGTCAGAGAGCATGGCATTGATCATGGTGGGAACATTGATCAACACGGTGGGACGGTGTTTTTCGATGAGGCCGAAGAGGGTCTCGGGGGTGGAGCGCTCGGGGAAAAGAATGCAGGTGGCGCCCATGGAAAACGGGAAGAGAAAGTTGTCTCCCAGACAGTAGGTGAAGATCAGTTTCGGCACCGCCAGGATCGAGTCATCCGGCCGGATTCCGTAGACCTGCTTTCCGTAGCATTCGGTACAGGCGCCCATGGTGGCGTGGGAGTGGATGAATATCTTGGGAAAGCCGGTGGTGCCCCCGCTGTAGAGCAGGACCGCGGGGTCGTCGCGATGGGTTTCGGCAGGCGCCAGTTCCGGTGAGGCATCTCTTTGGACTTCCGCGAAGCTGAGGTAGCCGTCCCGCTTTTCCCTCACCAAGATCACGTGGCGGATCGATGGGAACTGGGGGATAATGGGGGCCAGTTTGTCCACGACAGAGTCGTGCAGTACCAGCACCGTGGGTCGGACGTGTTTGAAATAGGCCGGGTAGTCCTGGGCGGGATAGAGCGGATTGAGGGTGTTTGCCACCGCCCCGATCTTGACGGCGGCCAGCCAGCTGATGATGAACTCGGGCTGGTCCGGCATGATGATGACCACCCGTTGCTCCATCTGTACGCCCAGAGAGAGCAGGGCGTTGCCGAAACGGTTCACCGCCTTGAAAATATACTCGTAGGTGTACGAGGCATCACCGCAGCGCACGGCGATGCGCTGCCCGCTCCCCTCCCGGATGCGTTCGTCGAGATGATGAGCAGCCAGATTGAAAGTCTCGGGAAATTCTACCATCGGTTCCTCCTATTTCCATTAAAGAGGCGATCAGTTGAAAATCACTTTCACCCCCCCCCGCAAGGGTTCGCAGAGCAAAGCTGGAGGGTGGGGGGGTGTCATGAACCGCCAGAGACCCCGAGATAGCAGTGCCATAAGTCAGGCTGGGCGGCACATTCGGACGAACTCCCCGTCCACACAACTCGCCCCTTTTCCATGATGTAGAGCCGGTCCGAAATGCGGAAAAGCTTTTCCAGATTCCTGTCGATGATCAGTATGGCCTGCCCGGAGGCCTTGATGCGTTCGAGACAGCACCAGATCTCCTCGCAGACGAGCGGTGCCAGACCCTCGGTGGCATCGTCGAGGATGAGCAGTTTCCCGTTGGTCATCAAGGCCCGGCCGATGGCCAACATCTGCTGCTCGCCTCCCGAAAGGGTTCTGCCGTAAGCCCCGTTTCTCTCTTCCAGGCGGGGAAACAGCTCGTATATCTTTTCGAGGGTCCAGTCGTCGGCCGTTCGGGATCGGTTGGCGGCCGTGGCGATCAGGTTCTCGCGCACGGTCAGGGTCGGGAACACCTGCCTTCCTTCAGGGACCAGGGCGATTCCGAACCTGGCCGCAACGTAGCTGGGTCGACCCCTCAGTTCCCTATCTTCGAAACGGATGCTTCCGGATTTGGGCGGCGTCAGCCCCGTGATCGACCTGACCAGGGTGGTCTTTCCCATGCCGTTGCGCCCCATTACGGCGATGACCTCCCCCGCGCCAACCTCCAGGCTGACATCGAACAGCACTTGGCTTCGGCCGTAATAGGTCTCTATGTCGCTTACGCGGAGCATGTCCTGCCCTCTCCCAGATAGGCCTCGCGCACGGCAGGGTCGGCCTGGATGACCTGCGGCGCGCCGGTGGCGATCGCTTTGCCGTAAACCAGCACCGTGATGCGATCCGCCAGGGCGAACACGGCATCCATGTCGTGTTCCACCATGAGAATGGTGACCTTGCCCTTGAGGCTTTGCAGCAGCGTTATCATCTGCTTCGAATCTTCCAGGCCCATGCCGGCCATTGGTTCGTCCAGCATCAGCAGGGACGGCCGCGTAGCCAAGGCCATGGCGAGCTCCAATTGGCGCTGTTCGCCGTGGGACAGACTGGCGGCGACGGTGTCCACGCGTCTTTCAAGGCCGACCTTTTCCAGCGTTTCGCGGGCCGGTGTGCGCAGTTTCGGATCGCTGCGCGCCGGTTTCCAAAATCGAAAGGAGTGGCCGTCGTGGGCCTGAATGGCCATGGCCACGTTGTCTTCCACCGTGAAAGGAAGAAAAATGGAGGTGATCTGAAACGACCGCGCCAATCCCAGATGGGCCCGTTTGTGCATAGGGAGCGCGGTGATATCGCGGCCGTCGAAATGAATGGTTCCAGCGTCAGAGGTGATTTCCCCTGAAAGCTGCCGGATGGCCGTGGTCTTCCCGGCGCCGTTGGGTCCGATCATGGCGTGAATCTCGCCACCTGCAATCTCCAGGGACAGATCATCGGTGGCCATCAGGGCCCCGAAGGATTTCGTGAGGTTTCGGGCTGTCATCAGCGTTTCAGCCATTGCGGATCTTCCCCTGCGCCAGTGATCCGTAAAGACCGTTGTGGGCGAACAGAACCACCAAGATCAGAATCGGGCCGAGAAACAGCATCCAGTGCTCGGTGTATTGGGACAGCACCTCTTCGAGCAGCAGCAGGGCCGCGGCCCCGAATACCGGACCTGCGAGCGTCCCGACGCCGCCGAGTATCACCATGACCATGATCTCCCCCGAAACGCTCCAATGCATGAGACTGGGGCTGACGAACTCGGTTTGATTGGCGATCAAGGCCCCGGCCAGCCCGGCGCCGGCACCGGAGAAGACGAAACAGGTCAGCTTGTACCGATAGGGTTCAAAGCCCAGGGCCCGCATGCGCGTCTCGTTTTCCTTGCTGCCGCGGATCACCATGCCGAAGCGGGAATTGACCAGCCGGTGACTGAGAAGGATAAAGCCGGTCAAAAGCCCCAGACAGAGGTAGTAGAAAACGGCATCGTTGCCCAGATCCAGACTGCCGAACCGGTTTCTGGCAAACAGGCTGAGCCCGTCGTCGCCTCCATACTTTTCAAGGGAAGTGAAAAAAAAGAACATCATCTGGGCAAAGGCGAGAGTGCTCATGATGAAGTAGACGCCCCGGGTGCGCAGGCTGATGGCGCCGATGAGCAATGCCAGCAGCGCCGAGGCGACAACGGCGGCCGGCCAAAGGATAAATGCGTTTTCCGTTCCCGCCAGGACAAACGGCCAGTTGAAGAACGCCGATCCCTCTACGCTGTGGTAGGAGAGGATGCCAACAACATAAGCGCCGGTTCCCAGGTAGGCGGCATGGCCGAAGCTGACCATGCCGCCGAATCCCAGAACCAGATTCAGACTAGCGGCGGCCAGGGCGTAGATCAGAATCCGGCTGGACAAGCCGATATAGAAGGATTCTCCCAGCGCAGAGGCGGCCGGCGGCAGCCCGACAAGGAACACCAGCCCGGCTGCCTGAATCCATGTCTTGACGCTAGGCTTGAATCTATCCATGTGCCGGCAGCAGTCCTTTGGGTTTCCAGGTCAGAATCACCGCCATGAAGATGTAAATCATCATGGAGGCGGTAGAGGCGCCGACCCCGTCCGCTGTAGCCGGATCGAGAAACAGTTTGAGAAAGGCCGGCAGAAAGGCGCGGCCCAAGGTATCTATTACGCCTACAAGTACGGCCCCCAGAAGCGCTCCTCTGATGGAGCCAATGCCACCGATGACAATGACGACGAAAGTTAGAATTAAAACACTTTCTCCCATCCCCACCTCAACCGATAACAAGGGGCCGGCCATTGCACCGGCAAGCCCTGCCAACAAAGCGCCCAGGCCGAAAACGAGAGTATACAGCAACTTGACGTTAATCCCCAGGGCACCGACGATCTCGCGGTTGGTTGCGCTAGCCCGGATAAGCATGCCCAGACGTGTTCGTGTAATTATCAAGTAGAGGAATATGGCTACGGCAGCCCCCACGACAATGATGGCCAGCCGAAAGGCCGGATAAGGCGCACCCGGAATGATATTGACAGTTCCCGACAGCGATCTGGGAACATCGAGAAATAGCGCTCGCGGTCCCCAGATGATCTTTGTCAATTCATTGAAGAAGAGAATCAGCCCAAAGGTGGCGAGGACCTGGTCCAGATGATCGCGTGCATATAGCTTGCGCAGCGCGATGACTTCCACGACGATCCCAACGATTGCGGCTCCGGGAAGCGCCACCAGCAGGCCGATCAGGAAAGACCCCGTTTTTTGGAATGCCATCGCGCATAGATAGGCCCCGATCATAAACAGCGATCCGTGGGCCAGATTGATCAGGTCCATGATGCCGAACACCAGGGTCAGCCCCGAGGCCATGAGAAACAGCATCACCCCGAACTGCAGACCGTTGAGGACTTGCTCACAAACAAGCGAATAGTCCATGACACCCGCTTACTTCATCTCGCACTCGCCGACATAGGCGTCGGAGTGACTGGTGAATACCTTGGTGACGATCTTGTTGGTCAGCACCCCGTCTTCGGAAACGACCTCACGGATGTAGATATCCTGCACGGGATGGTGATTGGGTCCGAATTTGAAGGCTCCACGCACCGAGATAAAGTCGGCCTCGCGCAGGGCCTTGCGGAAGGCGTCCTTCTTGGACATGTCCCCGCCCACGGCTTTGATGGCGCTGGCAATCAAACGGGCGGTGTCATACCCCTGGCTGGCGTATAAAGAAGGCAGACGGTCGTAGGTTTTTTTAAATTCGTCAACAAAACGTTTGTTGGCCGGATTGTCGATGTCCTTGTTCCATTGTGAGGAATTCTTGATACCAAGTGCCGCCTCGCCTACTGCGCCGAGAATGCCCTGATCAAAAGAAAACCCGGGGCCGAACAAGGGAATTTCACCCTTCAGGCCAGCCTGGTTGTATTGCTTTATAAAACTGATACCCATGCCGCCGGGCAGAAAGAAGAAAACCGCGTCCGGTTTAGCACTGCGAATTTCCGCAATCTCTGCTGCATAATCATTTTGCCCCAGTTTGGTGTATACCTCGGCTACAGGTTCACCCTTGTAAAAACGCTTGAAACCACTGAGCGAATCTTTACCCGCCGGATAGTTCGGCGCCAGGAGAAAAACCTTTTTATAACCCTGGTCATTTACATACTGCCCCATGGCTTCGTGAAGGTTGTCATTTTGCCAGGCGGCGTTAAAATAGTTCTCGTGGCAACCCTTGCCAGCCAGAAGCGAAGGTCCCGCGTTTGGACTAATGTAGAAGATTCCTTCATCCACTGCCTTCGGAACGACGGTAAGGGCCAGATTCGACCAGATGATACCCGTCATAATAGAAACGTTATCTTTTTTTATCAAGCGGTCGGAAATTTGTTTCGCTTTGTCGGGCTTCCGGGCATCATCCTGAACGATCAACTCGACTGGATAGCCGCCCAATTTGCCGTTTTCCTGGTCGATTGCCAGCTGGAACCCGTCACGAACGTCAATCCCCAGACCACTGCCGCCCCCCGAAAGGGTTGTGATCATACCAATCTTGACCGGTTCGGCCGCTGCCGTCGATGCCGTCAAAAAAACCACCGCCGTCAATAAGAGAATCGATTGTTTCATCATTGGTGTCCCTCCTTTTTCAATGAGTTGGCTCAAAACAGCAGGGGCTTCCATAGAAATGTCGATGTGCAAAGCCCGATATTGGGTTCAAATAAAATATGATATTTAAGAATAAATTATCCTATATATTGTGGGAGGAACCAGTGTCAAGCTGACCTGCCCCCTAAAAACTGATCCAGATTTTAAGTTAGAGATATGCTAAAGGTCTGGTCACGGAAAAGGAGATCAGCATGAGCCGCAAACGATATTCTCCGGGAAAAATCATTGGCATGTTGCGTGAAGCCGAAGTTGCTTTAGCCCAAGGGATGACGGTTGGAGAAATTTGCCGTCAATTGTCCGTCTCAGAGCAGACTTATTACAGTTGGCGCAGGCAATATGGTGGCTTGAAAATCAGTCAGGTGAAGCGCATCAAGGATATCGAGCGCGAAAATACTCGCTTAAAGAAAGCCGTGGCTGATTTGATCCTGGATAACGTGATTTTAAAAAAAGCCTTGGAGGGAAACTATTAAGCCTTGACAGGCGTCGCAGGTGTATTGAGCATTTCCAGCGAAAGTTGGGGATACCCGAAAGGCGAGCCTGCCAGGAAGGGTCAGCCAAGATCAACACAACGCTATCATGCAGATCGTAAAACAATGGCAAGCTAAGGGATGAGCTGCTGAATCGAGAAATCTCTTACAATCTTAAAGAAGCCAATGTTCTCATCGAGAACTGGAGAAAGGAGTACAACACAGTCAGGCCCCACAGTAGTCTTGACTATAAGCCACCAGCACCAGAAGCTGTCCAACCTTTGATCTTTGATCCTTTTTGGTTTACAGGCGATAGAGAAAATATACACCCGATTCTAACTTAACAATTGGTACAAAAATCGCGGGCAGATCATCACAATTGGTAATTTACCGAATGGAATTAAATTTCTAAGTATCTAATATTATTAATAAAGAATGGTGGAGGCGGCGGGAGTCGAACCCGCGTCCGAAAACATTCCACACTGACATCTACATACTTATCCGAAGTTTTGTATCTCGCCTATCAGAACTCCCTCCGGCTAGATTTCTGAAAGGCCAGCCTGTAAAATTTTCGCCTCTCCCTTACAGACATCCGGGATCGGCTATCCTGCTAGTCGACGCCCTTACCGGGCCCACAGGAAAAGCCCGGCAGGACGGTAGCTTAAGCAGCTACAGCGTATGCATAATCGTCTGCGATTATGTTTAAAGCCCCACCGGATTTACGAGCTGGCAGGATGCTCGGTATGCAGCCAGCGCTTCTTTGTCCCCGTCGAAGCCGTTTCGCCCCCATAGCCCACAGGTAAGATATCCGAATTCCGAAGGCCGGAATCCGAAACACGCATGAGGAGGGGTATGATAAAGAGCGGGTTTGTTTGAAAAGTAAGCGAATTCAGCGGTTTTGTCAAGGCGGTGCGAACAGAAGCCGTCTGGAAGGAGAGGCGTGTTTCGCCGCGTCCGTTAATCATCTTTTTTTAACAGGTATATCAGTGCGGCTTGTATCAGCAGGCCGATGAAAGTCAGACCGGCTGCTGCTGCAAACGAGGCCTGGTAGGCGGCTTGCTGGGGGCGGCCGGCGCTGATCAATCCGTCTACTATGGGGCCGGCGATTACCGTGCCGGCCAAACCGAAGCTGAGGAAAAAGGTGCCGTTGAACCAAGCGAACAGCCGTCCGCGTTTTTGCGGCGGGATCAAAAGCGATGCATAGGTATAGGCGGCCGCCATGATCACGGCATCGCCAACGCCGCGCAGGAAGCTGGCCACATAGACCAGCGGCAGTGCGGTGGTGACAGCCAGAAGCGACAGACCGGCAACGGCGGCCAGGGTGCCGGCCAGCAGCGCGACGGCGTTGCCCAACCGCAGGCAGATCCAGCCGGCCATCCACCCCAAGATGACGATGGCAGCAGATTGGGTGTTGAAGATATAGGAGATGGTCAGACTGCTTAGCGCCAGCCCCGAATCGAGGGTCAGGTACTGGCTGAAGATGATGGCGATCGAATTGCGGCCAAAATTGATGAAACCCATACCGGCCAGAAAGAGGACGTAGACCGTGCTGGAGGGGTACCTGCTTTGCCGGTCGGCACTGCCTTGTGCGTCCGACAGGCTCAATCCGATGCCGCCTTCGGGAAGAAAGAACAGTGGAAGAGTGGAGATCAGCATCACCGCGGCTGCCACGAAAAACAGCGGGCCTTCAAAAAATCCCCAGCCCTCGAAACGCTGTCCCATGCCGTCGTAGAGCAGCCCGCCGATCCACACGCCCGCGATGCGGCCGATACCGCCCATGCTGGTAAGCCGCCCCTGGATTCGGCTGCGCTGCTGCGCATCGTAGATGTCCGAAACCAGCGCGCTCCAGCTGATGTTGGACATGGACCAAAAAACCTCGATGGCGGTGAGCCCCAATATGATGGTGTAGCCGGCTGCGACCGGATCGGCGAATTGGCGATGGATATACCAGATACATACCGTGCTGAAAGCGGCCAGGAGCTCTCCGACGATGATCAGGGTGCGACGCAGCTGAAATCGGTCGGATACTTTGCCCCAGACGACGGTCTGGGCCAGTACGTTGACGATCATCGGCAGGGTGGCAAAAAGCGTGGTTTCGGTGACGCTTAGCCCGAGGTGGTGGCGCAGATAAATGGAAAGAAAGGCGTAGAAGAGGCCGCGGCGGAACATGGCCAGCATTTCAAACGACGCCAGTCCGACAAAGTATCGCAGGGGAGCTGCGGTCAAAAAATCCTCGCTTGCGGTTTATGTGGAGGAAAACTGTGCGGGCTAGTACCGGCTGGTGTACTTTTTGCGGGCGCGATCCAGCTCCCGTTGTTCGTCGCGGCGCCGGATGGCCTCGCGCTTGTCGTACTGGCGCTTGCCCCGCGCCAGGGCCAGCTGCAGCTTGACCTTGCCGGATTTGAAGTAGATTTTCAGCGGCACCAGCGTAAAGCCCTGTTCGTTGATCTTGCCGAACAGCCGTTTGATCTCCTGTTTGTGCAGCAGCAGTTTGCGGGGGCGCAGCGGTTCGTGGTTGTCGTAGTGCGCAAACGGATACGGTCCGATATGCATCTGGTGGACAAATACTTCGCCTTGTTTGATGCGGGCGTATGCGTCTTTCAGATTGACCCGGCCTTGGCGCAGGGACTTGACTTCGGTGCCTTTGAGGACCATGCCGGCCTCAAACACGTCGTCGATGTGGTAGTTGTGTCGGGCTTTGCGGTTGTCAGCGATGATTTTGATCGGTTCTTTAGCCAAACGAGCGGGTCTCCGGCCCCGAATTTTTCTGAAAGGTCATCTACAGATACCGGTTTGTGCATGTTATTGTTTGCGCTGGCCGATTTCTTCGAGAATTTCTTTATAGTTGGACTGCAGCATCTGAAACACTTTTTCCGCAGATCGAAGCTTGAGGGCCTCGGCTGCCAGCGCTTCGGTATCCTGTTTTTTGATGGAGCGGATCATGTGCTTGACCGACGGGATCGACTGGGGGTTGACGCTCAGCCCGTCCATGCCCATTCCCATCAGAATCGGTATGTGTATCGGGTAGCCGGCCATCTCCCCGCAGATAAACAGCTGTATGTTTTTTTCTTTGGCCACATCGGTCAGGTGCTTGAGCATGCGCAGGATGGCCGGGTCCAGTGGTCGAAACAGGTGCGCGACCTTCTCGTTGCCCCTGTCGATGGCCAGGGTGTATTGGATCAGGTCGTTGGTGCCGACACTGAAAAAATCGACCTCATCGGCCAGCAAATCGGCCATCATGACTGCCGAAGGCACCTCGACCAGCACCCCGAGTGAAATCCGGTCGCTGTAGAGGATCTTATCTTGCGCCAGAGACTCGGCAGCCTCTCGCACGGCCTGTTTGGCCGCCAGCACTTCGCGCAGGGTGGCTACCATCGGGAACATGACGCTCACGTTGCCGTGCACCGCCGCCCGCAAAATGGCGCGCAGCTGCGTGCGGAAAACATCCGGCCGCTGCAGGCAGTAACGGATGCCGCGCAGGCCCAGCGCCGGATTTTGCTCCTCGTAGCTGCCTTGGGCGGCGATATATTTGTCTCCGTTGATATCCAGGGTTCGGATGGTCACCGGCCGCGGTGATGCCACCTCGACGGTCTCCGAATATTTTTCGTAAAGCTCTTCCTCGGTCGGAAAGTCCGTCCGGCCCATGTACTGAAATTCGGTTCGGTACAATCCGATGCCCTGGCCGCCGTAATCGAGCACCGAGGTGACCTGCTCGGATCGTTCAATGTTTCCCAGCACCGCCAGGCGGTGTCCGTCAAGGGTTTCCGCCGGAGCCTGGCTGCGGCGGCTGATTTCGGCCTTGTGCTGCTCATACTCGATCTTGCGCTCTTCGTAATCGATCAGCTGCTGTTCGCTCGGATCGATGATGACTATGCCGGCGCTGCCGTCGACAATCATCAAGTCTTCGTTTTTAATCTCCATCGTGGCTGTTTTTAGCCCCAGCACGGCCGGTATCTCCAGCGAGCGGGCCAGGATACCGGTGTGAGAAGCCTTGCCGCCCTTGTCGGTCACAAACCCTTTGATCCGTTCGAGCTGGATCTGGCTCGTTTCGGCCGGCGACAGGTCGGGGGCCACCAGGATCACCCGCTTGGCGATTTTGCCGATGTCCACGGGCACCGCGCCGACCAGGTTGTGCATGATCCGCTCGGAAAGTTGCACGATGTCCGCCACCCGCTCCTTGAGGTAGGAATCGGACATGGCCTGGAATGTCTCCCGGGCCTTGGTCACGACTTTTTTCAGCGCCCACTCGGCATTGACCGATTCGTTCTCGATGGTGTCGATGGTCTTGCCGTAGAGCATCTTGTCTTTGAGCAGCACCTCCTGTGTTTCCAGAATGCTGGTGGGGGTGAGAAATTCCTTGGGGGTGTTTTCGATGATGGCACGCAGCTCGTCTCGCACTTTTTTGACTGCGGCCTTGAAGCGTTTGACCTCCTGTTCGATCTGGTCCGGCTCGATATAGTATCTGCCGACGACCTCCACGCCTTCCTTGTCCACCAGGTAGGCCTTGCCGATGCAGATGCCGGGAGAAGCCCCGATACCGGTCAGAATGATTTTTCTGCTCTTGGTTTCCGGCATAGTTAAAACCTGTATCCTGCCGGAAGGCCGGCAGGAAGTCGGATTACTCCTTGAATCCGCTATTGATAAGTTGGGCGATTCGATCCACCAGCGCTCCATCGGCAGGATCTGTCGCCGAGATATTTACCCGGGTGCCCTTTGTGCATTCCAGGGTGAGCATGTCGATGATGCTGCCGGCATCTGCGGTGCTGTTGCCCCGGCCGATCCACACCGTATCGCGGGCTTGTGCGGCAATCCGGGCGATCAATCCGGCGGTACGTGCGTGCAGCCCCAGCTCATTGACGATCACCGCTTGTCTTGAAAGCGCTGGTTTTTTTGCACTCATAACCTTCGCAAGTGGTCGAGATGAAGGGACAGGCGCATTTCCGGTACTTTGTTATTTTTATTGATGACAGCAGAACATGATTTTCTAACAGCCGCAAAGCCGATTGTCAATTGCAATTCATTGACACACAAGGCAAATGCCGGTATCACAGGTGCATGCGGCAGCAGCTGTACCGCCGTCCGGTGGAATCGACACGGCAGACACAAAAGGAGGAATGAGAGATGTCGGATACCGTAAAGATCTTCGGCAAAAACACCTGACCGCACACCCGTGCGGCTCGGGAAGCCATCGCAAAACAGGGCAAGAATGTCGAATACATTGATGTGCTCGAATCTTCGCAGCACATGGATTCGATGCTGAAACACTCGGACGGGGTGCGCAAGGTGCCGGTCATTGTGGCCGGCGGTAAGGTGACCATCGGCTTTGAAGGCCAGACCTGAGGGGTATAAAGTTCAGCGCCGGCCGGCGGCCGGCGAAGATAGGAGCCTGCCAGATCTGATGCCGGCTTTTCTTCCGCGCATCTGATGCGAAAAGCGGTGACAGCCAGCCACTGCTGCCGGCCCACCGCGTGCAGCGGTGAGTGAAAGGCCGGCATCGAAAAGCCCATTGCGAATCGGAAATACCCAATTCTTCTACCACGTAGACCAACGCCGGTATTTGATTTGGCCTGCAACAAACCGTGGATAGAGAGTCGTCCATGCTAAAGATCCCCCAACCCAAGCCGATCTACATCCAGCTGGAGCAGCGCGTTCAAGAACTTGAGGACGAAAACGCCCAACTGAAGCAATCGGTGCAGACCTATCGGCGGAGAGACGGCTACCTGACCGCCTTGCACGAGACGGCCATCGGGCTGATCGATCTGTTGGATAAAGAGGAGCTGCTCGAAACCATTTTATATCGTGCGGCAATGCTCACCGATACCAGCCACGGCTACATATACCTGCTCAACCCTGACGGGCAGCACATGCAGATGCAGGTGGGCATGGGGTTTTTTAAAGGTCAACTCGGCCGGCAGGTGAAAATCGGCGAAGGGATGGGCGGAAAGGTCTGGCAGTCGGAACAACCGCTGTTGGTAGACGATTACCAGTTCTGGCAGGGCCGGCTGCCCGACAAAAGCCTCGATCCGCTTGGCCCGATTGTGGGCATTCCGCTGAAATCCGATCAGGGGGTGCTGGGCATCATCGGGCTGGCGCGAACCGAAAAAGGCCAGCAGTTCAATAATGAAGATGTGGTGATTTTGGGGCGGTTTGCCGAACTTGCGCTCATCGCCCTGGAAAAGGCGCGCCTGATCACCGACGCGCGCCGGGAGCTTACCGAACGCGAAAAGACGGAAAGTATACTGCGACGAAGCGAACAGCGCTACCGCTCGCTGCTGGAATCTTCTCCCGATCCGGTGGTGGTCTACGACATGCAGGGGTTTGCCACCTACGTCAACCCGGCTTTCGAGCAGACTTTCGGATACTCGCGCAATGAGCTGCTCGGCAAGCAAATCGACTTTGTCCCTGCGGATGCGTGGCCGGAAACCCGGGCAGCCATTGAAAGCATGCTCAGCGGAGACAAGATCCACCTGTTCGAAACCCGCCGGCTGACTAAAAGCGGGCAGGTGCTCGACGTGCAGCTCAGCTCCACCATTTACCACGGCCGCGACGGTCGGCCGACCGGCAACATCGTGACACTTCGCGACATCAGTGCGCTGAAAAAAGCCGAACAGTCGCTGCATGAGTATCAAAACCGGCTGGAGGACCTGGTCAAAGAACGCACGGCCGAGCTGGCCCTTACCAACGAGCAGCTGGCCCTGGAAATCGAAGACCGCAAGCGGGCGGAGAAGTCGCTGCGCCAGCGGGAAGTGGAGTTGCAGGCGCAATCCCAGCACTTAGGGGAGGTGAACACGGCGCTGAAGGTTTTGCTCAAGCAGCGCGAGGAGGATAAAACCGAGCTGGCCGAAAACGTCTGGTCGAACGTCAAGCAGCTGATCCGACCGTATCTGGAGCGGTTGCAGAAGAGCCGCCTGACCACCGAGCAGCAAACCCTTGCCAATATTTTGCAGTCGAACCTGGACAACATCCTGTCACCGCTGATCAGCAAGCTGGAGTCCACCCGGTTGAATCTAACCCCGATGGAAATACGGGTGGCCAACCTGGTCAAGGAAGGGCGCACCAACAAAGAGATCGCCGAGCTGCTGTGCGTGTCGAAAAACACGATTCTGTTTCACCGCTACAACATCCGCAGAAAGCTCGGTATCAAAAACAAGAAAGTAAACCTTCGCTCGCATCTGCTTTCCTATGAAAAATAATCATCACAGGGCCGCGGTAATAGTGGTTTTGTGCCACTATTAACCCACTGTTTTATTTGCTTGACTTTCCAATTATATCGGGTATGTATAATTGCTGAAGACGCATATAATGAATATTGTTCATTTGTTAATTTTTATTTGATTTATTCAAGTCGAAGCGCCAAAAACCTTGCCGGCCAGCCGGGCCGGGCAATGGGAAGGGGGGCGACAGATTGGTCGCAGCAGATGAGATCAAAGAAGGCGATGTGCTGCTGGAGCTCGAAGACGTTCACATGACCTTCGGCAAGGTCCAGGCACTGATCGGCGTCAACCTGAAGATCCGCAAAGGAGAAATCCATTCGGTCATCGGACCCAACGGTGCCGGAAAAACCGTGATGATGAACTGTATCAACGGTCTCTACCAGCCCCAGCAAGGCAACATTCATTTCAAGAACCAGCGCATCAACCACCTGAAACCTTACGAACGGGCAGATCTGGGGATGGCGCGCACGTTTCAGAAAGTAGAGGTCTTCGGCGGTCTGACGGTTCTGGACAACATCCGCCTGGGACGCCACGTTCACTTCCGCTCGGGGATTCTCAGCGGAGCCGCCTACCTGGGGAAAACCAAACGCGAAGAGATCGAGCACCGCACGTTCATCGAAGAGCAGATCATCGATCTGCTCGAGATCCAGCATATCCGCAGCAAGCCGGTGGGCATGCTGCCCTACGGGCTGCAGAAGCGCGTTGAGCTGGGCCGGGCCCTGGCCCTGGAACCCGAGCTGCTGATTCTCGATGAGCCGCTGGCCGGTTTGAACCTGGAAGAAGTAGAGGACATGGCCCGCTTCATTTTGGATGTAAACCAGGAAATGCACTGGCGGGTGACCTGCCTGCTGGTGGAGCACGACATGGGCGTTGTCATGGACCTGTCCGACCGGGTGTTCGTGCTCAATTTCGGTTACATGATCATGGACGGAAAACCCGAGGATGTGCAGAACAACCCGGAAGTGATCAAGGCGTATCTCGGCGAGGAGGATCTTTACGCTACGAGGGCGTAAACCCCATATGCATAAATGCTTTATTACCAGGGATAACAAATGGAAATCACCAAAGATCTGACGATTCCCAAGCTGTTTTACGAAAAGGCCCGTTCCTACGGTGACGACCGGGTCGCCATGCGGGAAAAGCAGTTCGGGATCTGGCGGCCGATCACCTGGAAGCGGTATTTCGATGAGGTCAAGTACCTGTCCCTGGGGCTGGTGAGCCTGGGGCTGGAAGATGGCGACAAGATCGCCATGATCGGCGACAACCGCCCCGAAGGGTTGTGGGCCGAGATGGCGGCGCTGTGCAGCCGGGGTGTCGGGGTCTGGCTGTTTCAGGACTGCCTGATCGATGAAGTCAAGTACATCGTCGATCACTCGGACACCAAGTTTTTATTCGGCGAGGGCCAGGAGGAAGTCGACAAGGCGATATCGATCTTTCACGAGTGCCCCAAGCTGCAGAAGGTGATCTGGGACGACCCCAAGGGGATGCGCAACTACGACCAGGACTTTCTCATCAGCCTGAAAGAAGTCCAGCAGCGCGGCCGCGAACTGGAAGCGCAGCAGCCGGATCTGTTCGAAAAGATAGTGCGCAAGGGGCACGGAGACGAGGTGGCCCTTCTGTTTTATACCTCCGGGACAACCTCTGCGCCCAAGGGAGCGTTGTTGTCGCACAACAACATGCTGATGATGGGCAAGCATCTGATGGAAGTCGATCCGTGTCGTGAATCCGACGACTATGTCTCCTACCTGCCGTTTGCCTGGATCGGTGAGCAGATGATGTCCATCTCCTGCGGGCTGCAGATCGGATATACGATCAATTTTCCCGAAGAACCGGAGACGGCCCAGGAAAATATCCGCGAAATCGGGCCGCATGTCATGTTCGCACCGCCGCGCATGTACGAGCAGATGACCCGCTCGGTTCAGGTCAAATATCTGGACGCCACCTGGCTGAAGCGCAAGTTCTACGAAATCGCCCACAACATCGGCTACCGCGTGGCCGATTACCGCTTTAAAAAGAAGCCGATACCGCCGTTCTGGAACCTGCTGCACAAACTGAGCCTGCTCACGGTGCAAAAAAAGCTCAAGGATCACTTGGGGCTGTCGCGGGTGCGCCATGCCTACACCGGGGGGGCGGCCATGGGACCGGATCATTTCCGATTTTTTCACGCGCTGGGTGTCAACCTCAAGCAGATTTACGGGCAGACCGAGGTGGCCGGCATATCCGTGGTTCACCGCGACGGCGACATCAAGTTCGACACGGTCGGACACCCGATTCCCGGCACCGAAGTCCGCATTACCGATGAAGGGGAGATCATCACCCGCAGCCCGTCGGTTTTTCTCGGCTATTACAAGAATCCCGAAGCCACCGAAAAGGCCCTGCGCGATGGATGGCTGCACTCCGACGACAAGGGGTTTGTAGACGACGACGGCCACCTGGTGGTATTCGACCGCACCAAGGACGTGTTCACGCTGCGCGACGGCAAGCCCTTTTCGCCCCAGTATCTGGAGACCCGCCTGAAATTCAGCCCCTATATCAAGGACTCCTGGGTGATCGGCGACCGGCGCGACTATGTTACTGCCGTGATGTGCATCGATTATGCGGTGGTCGGAAAGTGGGCCGACGAAAAGAAAATCAACTACACCAGTTACCACGAACTTTCCCAGCAAGCCGAAGTTTACGACCTGGTGGAGCGGCAGATTCGGCAGGCCAACAAGGATCTGCCCGAGTCCGCCCGGATCGCCAGGTTCACCAATCTATACAAAGAGCTCGATCCGGATGATGACGAGCTGACCCGCACGCGCAAGCTGCGCAGATCATTTGTTGAAAAGCGCTACGAAGATATCGTCAACGCCCTGTACTCCGATGCCGAAATGGTGCACATCGACACCACGATTAAATACGAAGACGGCCGCCAGTCAGACATCAAGACGGACCTGACGATCAGGCAGACAGGTGACTGACGGCGGCCGCCGCAGGAGATAATTGACGTAAAATAAGCCAGCGGCGCTGTCTGGCGAAACCATTTATCCAATAACAGCAAGTGCTCGATACGTATCAACCCATACAGCCGGTTAGATAATCGCTTCGGAGAAGTCGCTATGGAACTATTTTTTATGACCCTGACCACCGGCATCCTGGTAGGGGGCATCTACGCCTTGGTGGCCCTGGGCTGGGTGCTCATCTATAAATGTTCCGGGGTGCTGAACCTGGCCATGGGCGAGTTGACGTTGATCGGCGCCTATGTGTCGCTGAGCTTTTACTCCATGGGGGTGCCCTTCATCCTGGCGCTGGCCATCTCCTTGGTGATCGGCTTTGTGCTGGGAGTCCTGACCGAGCGGATTTTCCTGGACAAGCTTATCGGAGAGCCGGTGCTGACGGTGATCATGGTCACCGTCGGGCTGTCGTTTTTTTTCAAGGGCTGCATCGAGCTGATCTGGGGCACCGATACGCAGGTGTTCGAACCGTCGGTATTCCCGCTGGAGCCGATTCGCATCGGGCCGCTGGTCATCGGGCAGGTCTACCTGTGGAGCTTCGTGGCAGCGATCATATTGCTGATCGTATTTGTTTCTTTCTTCAAGTACACCCGCTGGGGGCTGGCCATGCAGGCGACCGCCGACGATGAGATGGCGGCCCTGTCCATCGGCGTGAGCGCGCGCTTCGTCTACGCGGCCGCCTGGGCAATCGCTTTCATGGCTGCCGGGGTGGGCGGCACGCTGCTGGGCAACATCAACGGCCTGAACATATCGGTCGGATACCTGGGGCTGCTGGTGCTGCCGGCGGTGGTTCTCGGCGGATTGAATTCGGTCCCGGGGGCGATCGTCGGTGGAGTGATCATCGGAATTCTGCAGAACTTTTGCGGCGCCTACCTGGACCGCTTCTTTCCCGGCGGTGTGAAGGAGATCGCCCCGTTCGTCTTCATGGCGGTCTTTCTTCTCTTCAAACCCTATGGGTTGTGGGGATGGGAGCGAATCGAAAGGGTGTGAGGGAATGGACCCCGGAAACGAGCACATGAATTCACGGAGAATCTAAATGTCGACAACCTGGTTGCCCTGCAGTGTATATCACCAAAACTATGCCCAGGATCACGCCTGGTGGCAGACCAATTTCATCAAAGGCAAAATGCTGGTGCTGTTCCTGGTGCTGTTCGTCGGCATCCCGTTGTATGCCGATTCTTACTGGCTCAGTGTCTGCAACTCGGTCGGGTACACGGTTTTAGGGGCCCTTGGAGTTCAGCTGCTGATCGGGTTCTGCGGGCAGGTGACCCTGGGGCACGCTGCATTTCTGGCCGTCGGGGCCTATACCAGTACGCTGATGATCCTGGAGTTCCCCTGGCCGCAATTTCTTCTGGACTGGGGCCTTGCATATCCCATCAGCATCCTTGTTGCGGCGCTGGTTTCCGGTGTCTGGTGCGTGATTTTCGGTCTGCCGTCGGCAAAAGTGAAAGGGTTTTACCTGATTTTGACCACCATGGCCGCCCAGTTCATCACGGTCGATTTTCTCATCACCCAGTACATCAGCCAGATCGGCGGGCGTGGCCAGGCCTTTTCCCTGCCGCCGGGCACCATCAAGTTCGGTCCCTGGGTGATCGACAACGATCTGAAGGTCTACTACCTGATGATCGTGCTGGTGACCCTGTCGTGCGTGGTCATGATCAACCTGCTTCGCTCGCGGGTGGGCCGGGCCTGGGTGGCGATCCGCGACAACGACATTTCCGCGGAAGTGATGGGCATCAATGTCGTCAAATACAAACTGCTGGCCTTCTTCGTGGCCGGTTTCATCGGCGGGGTTGCCGGCGCTTTCTGGATCAGCAACCTGGCGGCCATCAGCCCGGAACACTTTCCCTGGTTCTGGTCCCTGTGGCTGGTGGGCGTGATTTTGATCGGGGGGGTGGGGTCGATCCACGGTACGGTATTCGGGTCGATCTTCATGGTGGTGGTCATGGAGGTCCTGCAGCTGCTCATCATGTATTTGATGGATATGGGGTTTGCCTGGGCCGAACCGTTGTTTATGGATTTTCTGTTCGTCAAGGAGGCCGCCTTCGGTCTGGCCATCTGTGCGTTCATGATTTTTGAGCCCAACGGACTGGCGTACCGCTGGTGGCAGATTAAAAACTATTTTAATCTCTGGCCATTCTCTTACTGACCAAAGGAGGTGATGAACTTCCCGCATACAGTCAACAGTAGAACGTCGGCTGAAACCATGGTGGCAGGAACCAACCTTTCCGAAAAGGGAGGAAAGCTATGTTCAAGCGAAACATGTTGTCGAAGGTATTCGGTATTTTCTTCTCGCTGGCTCTGATTACGGGCGCTGCGGCGATCGCTGAAGCGGAGGTGATCAAGGTCGGATCATTGAACGATATGACCGGCGCCACCTCGGACGTCGGCAAGGATTACGCGTTGGGAATCGCCGAGGCGATTCACTACATCAATGACAACGGCGGAGTCAACGGCAAGCAGATCAAGCTGTATCAGTTCGACTACGGTTACCGCGTGCCGGAAGCCTTGACCAAGTACAAACTCTTTCAGCGTCTGAAGTGCGTTGCGGTGCTTGGCTGGGGAACCGGGGACACGGAAGCCCTGTCTCCGACGGTGACCAAGGACCAGATGCCGTACGTGTCGGCGTCGTACTCCGCCCATCTCACCAACCCGGCAAAAACGCCGTACAATCTGTTTGCCGCAACCGATTATTCCTCCAATGCGAGGGCGGCCATCACGGCCTGGTTCGATGAGAAATGGCCCAACCACAAGGACTACGGCAAAAGAAAACCGCGCTTTGTCTGCTCTTACATGTTCGCCTCACCGTATTCCAGCGCTCCCATCAAAGCGGTGAAAGACCAAGCCCAGCTGCTCGGCTTTGAAGTCGGTGAGGATCAGGACGTTTCCCTGTTTGCCATTGACACCAAGAGCCAGATTCTGGCCATGAAGAAATTTGCACCGGATCTGGTCTGGCACGGCAACACCACCATGTCGGTGGCATCGACCCTGCGCGATGCTTACTCTCTTGGCCTGGGTGCCGATCACATCATCAACAACTGGGGGATCGACGAAAACCTGCCGCGACTGGCCGGCGAGGCTGCCAACGGCGCCATGGGAGCGGCGGTCTGCGCGTTCTACGGTGAGGATCAACCGTTGATGAAAGAAGTGGTCGCCTACGGAAAGAAGTACAACCCGGGTGTGCCCATGGAAAAACGCACCGTTCGCGCCATTCAGGGCTGGTCCAACGCCCTGGCGCTGTGGGAGGCACTCAAGCGCGCGGACAAGGCCGGCGATTTGAGCGGCGAAAGCATCCTGAAAAACGGGTTTGAGACCATGGAAGGCTTTGAGCTCGGCCTGGGGGGCGCACCGCTCTCTTACAAAGCCAATGACCATCGCATTTCCGGCAAGATCCCGATCTACGAAGTGGTGGGCGGTAAAATCGTGCTGCTGAAGGTGGTGGATCTGAAGAGTCGCTGGCCGGACAAATGGGAAAAAGAGTGGCTCGGATGGTAAGGAGGTCATCGATTTGTCGACGCCAGAATCCATTCTGAAAATCAACAACATCGAAGTCAAGTATCACGAGGTGATTCTCGTCGTGAAGGGCGTTTCCATCGAGGTTCCCAAGGGGGGCATCGTTGCGCTGCTGGGTGCCAACGGGGCGGGCAAAAGCACCACCCTGAAGGCGATATCCGGCCTGCTCAAGCATGAAGACGGTCAGGTCACCGACGGCTCGATCGAGTTCATGGGAGAGCGCATCGACCGCATGGGACCCGAGAAGATCGCCAAGATGGGCATTGTGCAGGTGATCGAGGGCCGAAGGGTCTTCGAGCATCTGACCGTCGAGCAGAACCTGAAGGTCGGTGCCCACATGCGCAAATTCGGGCGTTCGGTAAAAGAAGGGCTTGAAATGGTGTATCATTACTTTCCGCGCCTGAAAGAAAAGCGCAGTGAAACTGCCGGGTTTATCAGCGGCGGAGAGCAGCAGATGACCGTTGTCGGACGCGCGCTGATGACAAGCCCCAAGCTCATTTTGCTCGATGAGCCGTCCATGGGTCTTGCGCCGCTTCTGATCCACGAGATCTTCAACATCATCATCAAGCTCAACCAGGAGGAAGGAATTTCAATCCTGCTGGTGGAGCAGAACGCCAAGCTGGCATTAAATGTCGCCCCGCACGCCTACGTGATGGAAAATGGGCGTATCGTGATGGACGATTCGGCTGAAAAACTGCGCGAGAATCCGGACATCAAGGACTTTTATCTCGGGATGACCGACTTCGGTAGTAGAAAAAGCTTTCGCGACGTCAAGCATTACAAGCGAAGAAAAAGATGGCTGACCTAACCCTTCAAAGCAAGTAAGGGAGGAAGAAGATGCGGAAACAATCGATTCTGATGGTAGCTTTGAGTGTTATTATCGCAGTCGCCTTTATGACCGGCTGCGCTGCAACACCTTCTGAAAAGAATTTTAAAGATCCCACTATTTCCCTGAGCCACGTGGAAGTGCCGTATTACGTCGGCTATTACTATCTTTCCAACAAGGTGGAACCGACCAAAGGAAGCGCCGGCAACTACGGTGCCCCCATGATGATGGCCTTTATCTTCGACATCACGAACAATGCCGACTATCCAATCGAGATGGATGGGTTCAAATTTTCGGTAATGTTTGAAGATTTCGAGGTGAATACCGTCAACTCTCCGGAAGTGATGTGGATACCGGCCGGCAAGACCAACCAGGTGCGCGTGCCGGCCATGTTCGACACCCGGCAGACCCTGCTGACCCTGCTGCTGCCCGGCGCCATGCAGCTGAAGGAAAAAGGCATATCACCCTGGGATGCCCTGGAGAAGTGGTGGACCGGAGCACCGGACTTTGCCTACCCGGTGGGCGTTTCCGAAGGCGCAGCCGTGTTCAAGGCCGGTGACATGGTCCGCGTGGTACCGTTTGACGCCACCTTTCCATGATCCTCCGGCCGCGGGCCACCCCCGGCAAAAAGGGGGTGGCGCGCTTCAATCGCCCCTGGCAAGCGGGCATCTCATCTATCCAATCACACAGAACCCAGGGGGTGCGGGCCGCCAGCGGCGGCCCGCACTCTCCTGCCGGAACAGCTATCGGCAAAAGCAGGTGAGGACGCAAGCAGATGGGACTGTATGATTTTACGTTCTATGATCTGATCAAGCGCAATGCCGTGGTTTTCGGAAATCGAACCGCCTGGCACGAGGTAGACGATGGAAGAGAAGTCTCTTACCGGCAATACAAAAAAATGGTTGACCGGCTGGCGCAGGGCCTGACGCGCTCGGGCATCGGCAAGGGGCATCGACTCGGGGTTCTGGGTAAAAACAGCCTGGAGTATTTTGTGCTCTACGGCGCTGTAGCGGCAGTGGGCGCCATTTTGCTGCCGGTCAACTGGCGCTTGGCCCCGGAGGAGGTCACCTTCAATTTGAATGATGGTGAACCCACAGCGCTGTTTGTAGACAGCGAGTTCCAGGATCTGGTCGAAGAGCACCGGGCGCAAATGCCGAGCGTGCGCAAATGCTTCAACCTGAAAGCCGATGAAGGCCGGTTTTTGCAGCTTGCCTCGCTTTACGGAGACGACAAGCCGCTGCCTGCCGGGGAATTTGCCGTTGGTGCCGACGATGGTTTCGTCATTATCCACACGGCGGCTGTGGGAGGTCGACCGCGCGGTGCGCTGCTCAGCCATGCCAACGTGCTGTTTTCCAGCATGCACCTGATGGTTCTTTTTGGAACATCCACCCAAGATGTTCACCTGAATTTGCTGCCGCTGTTTCACATTGCCGGAATCGTGATGGTGGCCAACACCTTCCATGCCGGCGGGTTGAATGTGAATATGAGCAAGTTTGACGCTCCCCGGGCCGTCGAGTTGATCGCCCGTAGAAATGTTTCGCTGATGTTCGACTTTTCGCCCATCCTGGCTTCCCTGCTGGAAGAGGCCGGGAAGAGCAAAACCGACATCCGCTCGCTTCGGGCCGTTCTCGGTCTGGATACGCCTGAAACCATCGAAAGCTACCAGGAGGCGACCGGTGGTACGTTTTTCTGCATGTACGGTCAGACCGAAACTTCCTGTCTGGCGACCTTGGGGCGATACAGTGATCGGCCCGGATCGGCCGGGAAAACCATTGAGCTGGCAGACGTGCAACTGGTGGATGACCACGACCGGCCAGTCGAACCCGGAGAAATCGGCGAGATCGTTCTAAAGGGCCCGATGGTGTTCAAGGGCTACTGGAATCTGCCGGAAGACAATGCCCGTACCTTCCGTAGCGGCTGGCATCACACCGGCGATCTGGGGCGCTTCGACGAGGAGGGGTTTCTGTGGTACGAGGGCCGCAAGGCCGATAAGGAGCTGATCAAACCGGGCGGAGAAAACGTGTATCCGGCCGAAGTCGAGAAAGTCATCCGCCAGCATCCGGCTGTCGCAGAGACCGTTGTGATCGGCGTGCCGGACCCGAAATGGAAGGAAGGTATCAAGGCCGTATGCGAACTGGAACCGGGAGCCACGGTGACCGCCGACGAACTGATCCGTTTCGTCGGAGAGCGGATCGCCAGTTACAAAAAACCCCAGTACGTCGAATTTGTCGATGAGCTGCCCCGCCTGCAGGACGGTACCCCGGACCGCCCTGCGGTAAAAGAGCGTCACGGCGGTCCGCAGGGCTGAGAGTCGACGAGATCAACAGCTTCTGATCAAATCACATGCCGTATCCGGATGTCAGACACCCGCCTGCTGTTTTTCCTGCCCGCCGTTGAAGGTATCGTTGAGCACCTGACTGAAGTGCGTGATGTCGAAGGGTTTGACGACGTAGGATTGGATGGCTTCCTTCAGCTGGGGGCTGAGGCTGTCCGGCCCGTCGTTTTCATAGCCCGAGAGAATGATGATTTTCGCATCGGCATCGACCTGCAAGATGTGCTTGGCCACGGACATGCCGTCCATTCCGGGCATGTTTCGGTCGATGATCACGGCATCGGGGCGGCGCGCCATATAGCTTTCGATGCCCTGCCGGCCGTTCGTAGCCGTCTCGACCCGGTATCCGATGTTCAGCAGCAGGTCTTTTAAGGTGTGCAGCAGGGCGGTATCGTCATCGACAATCAGAACGCTTTCGCCATTCCCCGGTGTGATCTGAAACAGCGGCTCGTGTGCCACCGCCCCCTTGGCCCTGGCGGTCGGGAAATAGACCTGGAAGATCGTTCCCACCCCGGGAGTCGATGTTACGTGGATGTCCCCGTCATGATCCTTGACGATACCATAGGCGGTCGAAAGCCCCAGGCCCGTTCCTTTTCCGGGATCCTTGGTCGTGAAGAACGGATCGAAAATTCTTTTCCGCGTGTCGTCGGACATGCCGCAGCCGGTGTCGGAAACCGTCAGGTGGAGCCTTCCCAGGGTTTTGTCCACGCTGGCCGAGACCTGCAGTATGCCGCCTTCGGGCATGGCATCACGGGCGTTGGTGCACAGGTTCATCAGCAGCAGATTCAGGTCCGAGCGCACTCCCTCGATCGGGATGGTCTCTTCCCAGTTTCTGCGGATTTCGATCCGCTTGTCGAATGAGGTGGAAATGATCTGGTAGATTTCATCCAGGATTTCCACCAGGTTGAAGACGGTTCTGTTTTCCCTGGTTTCTCCCTTGCGGGAGAATTTCATCAATTTGCTGACCAGCTCCGAGCCGACATTTGCCAGGTGGATGATTCCCTTGATGCTTTCCTGCATTTCACCGTGATCGTGGTATTTCATCTGGACCAGCTGGCAGTTGGCGATGATACCGGCCAGAATGTTGCGGAAATTGTGGGCGATCCCGGAGGAGAGCTCCCCCATCGATTCGAGTTTCTGGGCATGCAGCACCTGCTGCTCCAACCGGGCCTTGTCCATTTGCGACTGTTGATGCTCGAAGGCAATGGTCAGAGATTCCGCTGCCGTTCTCAGCAGCTCCATTTCCGGGCCGTTGACGGTCCGCTGCCCGGCTGCAGGCACCAGGCCGATGATACCGATGGTTTTATCCCGCAGGACCAGGGGCATCATCTGGACCGATGCGGCCCCGGTTTTCTGAAGCAGTTCGGGCGGGTTCTCACCGGATTTCGGAACTTCCGCGGCCACTGCCCGGCCGGACGAAATCTCCTGGAACCATTCCCCCAGGGCCTTTCGAAGATTGAATGGCTGGGGTGCGGATTCGGCCGCCGGCGGCTGTCCGTCCGCGCCGAATTCCTTTATCAACCGACCCAGAATCCGGTCAGAGGTAAAATGCTGGACTTCGATATAAAAACCCCGTTGCGCTTTTGTCGAACGCACCAGCAGCTGGAGAATGTCATCGCGCAGGCGGTCTATTTCACGGTACTTCAGCAGACGGGATGTGACTGCCGCGGCCGCTTCCAGGCATCGCTGGTAGTCCTGTTGGTCGTGCTGTTCCGAAGCAAGGGGTGGTAAAGACGATAAAGAGTTGATTCTCGATTCGGCCAGAAAAATGGCCATCTGCAGCAGGTTCAAATCTTCATCTGTGAATTCGCCGTCCTTTTTGTTGAGAACTTCGATGGCGCCGATGATCTGGTTGTCCGCTTTCACCGGGGAGCAGATTACAGAGCGGGTCTGAAAACCGGACTCGTGGTCCACCCATTGAAAGAAGCGTTCATCGTGGGCGACATCGTTGACGATGACCGGTTTGTTGTTGGACACCACCCAGCCGATCAGGCCCTGGCCGGCCTTGAGGCAAATCCCGTTCAGCTCCTCTGCCGACTTTCCGCAGGTGTGGTTGAACACCAGATCGGGCGGCCCGACGCTATCGGCCCTGAGCATTGCCACCGTACCGGCCTCTGCGTTTACCAGTTTGACGGCGTTGCGCAACAGTGCCGCGACAGCCGCCTCCCGGGTCGAACATTCACCGAGGATGCGGATCAGGCTTTGAAACCGGTTCAGATCGTCATTGCGCAGCGTCATGATTGTCTGCAGCGGACAGGTCCGCCGTCTTGATGAAAAATGCTCCGGCAGCTTGCGGGAGCAGGCGTTTGCCTCAGCGGCTGAACTGCCATTGCCGATGCACAATCGGCAAAGACGCCGGTTTGGCGTCAAGGCCCATCAGCACCTGCTTCATCGGGCTCCGCTGACTCGCTTTCGCAAGGTTCCGGGTGCAGGGCATCAATTTTCGGTACCATCTCCTTGCCGGCCAGCGGGGCCCACAGGACAACCTCCGTGCCCTGGGCAGGCCGGCTGGAGAACTCGATCCAGCCGTTCATCTTGTCCATCAACCGCTGGCAAACCGAAAGGCCCAGACCGGTCCCCTCTTCCTTGGTGGTATACAAAGGCGTGAAGACCTTGTGGAGATAGTCCGGCTCCACTCCGCAGCCGTTATCCGTAACCGACACTTTCATATGTCCGTTCGAGCGGCCGGCAAATGCCTCTATGCAGGCACCATCGGTATTTTCTACCGCATCCACCGCATTGTCGAAAACCATTTCCAGCACCCGGTTAAAGGCGGCTCCATCAACCAGGCCCCACAGCTCGGGATCTTCGAGGGTTTGTTTGAAATCGATCTGTTTCTCCAGGACCTTCATTCGCGACTGATGGACAAAGGCGTTCCACACCGCGCTGAGCGGGACCGGGCGGATGTCGAATATGTTCGACCGGTAATAGGTTTTCATGGCATCGAGGAATTTATGCTGCCGGCCGACTTGCTCCAGGGCTCTTTGTAAAAACGCCAGGCGCTTTTCGTCGTCAAAGTGCTGGTAGTTCTGGGTGAGTACCTCCAGCGTGATTTTCAGCGAGTTGAGCGGATTGCCCAGTTCATGGCGCAAAAGAGAAAAAATGGAGTCCAGGTTATCCAGTGATAGTTCGCGGGAGCTGAATACGGGCGATGGCAAAGCACCTCCTCGGCAATTGCGGGTACACGGTTGATTAAACGGTTTGTGCAGCTACTTCCGGTTTTGGCGCGCTAACAGAGCACCTTGTCGATCGTCTCCACCAGCTTTTGCGGTTTGAACGGTTTTGTCAGATAAGCAGTGGACCCGGCCATTTTCCCCTTGACCCGGTTGAGCAGTCCATCCCGGCTGGTGAGCATGATCACGGGAATTTTGCGCAGATCCGGGCTTTCTTTGATAATGGCGAGCACCTTGTAGCCGTCCATCTTGGGCAAAATGATGTCCAGCAGGATCAAATCGGGCCGCATTTCCGACAGCGTGTTGACCGCCTCGATACCGTCCCGGGCCTCGATGACCTCGTAGCCCTCCTTGTTGAGGGTAATGGTGATGACTTTTCGGGTGGTGGAGCTGTCTTCCACCACGAGCACCTTTTTGCCGATTGCGGGGTCAAGGGTGTTGGGCACACAGACCGCGTCGTCGGAGCTCACCGGATCCCGGCGAGTGGTTTCGATCCCGGCTTCGGCCATAAAGGATAAGAACCGGTCGAGCTGGTCGGAGTAGTACAAGTCGTCGGGCACCTGGCGAACGACGGTATCGAGCTGATCCAGCGCTTCCTCCCACAGCCGCATATTGAAATAGGTCATGGCCAGATAGTAGCGGACCTTTGGATTTTCTTCGTTGTCCACCGCCCGTTTGTATCGGCGGGCCGACACCTCGAACTGGGTCTGGTTGCCGGCCATCTCGTCGGACAATGCCTTTTTATTGACGAAGAAATACCCCCTGCAATAAAAGCACTGGCTTGACTTGTCCTTTACCGGCGACCAGCAAAAGGGGCAGCGTGCCACCTGCCCGCCCTCCAGCTTGCGCTGGGCGATGGTCAATTTCCTGTTTTCTTCCACAATCTGAAGGTCCCCCGGAGCCAGTTTCCGGGCGTTTTTCAACGCATTTTCAATGTGTTTCATACTGCCCGTCGTCCGGGAATACCAGAACCAGGCCATGGCGTTGCCGGGATTTTTCTTGAGGTAGGCGGCAAACTTTTTCTGGGCCTCTTTGTAGTGGTGGCCTTCGGCCAGTCGCACGGCTTCCTCGAACTCCCGGTCGGTATCATCTTCACCAAAGTTTAGTTCATCCGCCAGCCGTGTTGCCTCCAGCAGGATTTGCATCATCGACCCGTCGATACTGCCGGTTTTCCGGCAGATGCCTTCCAGGATTTCGATTTCGGTCTTTTCCCAGTTGATGATGGCAATGGCGGCTTCTTTGCCGGTCAGGTTGCCGGTTTCTGCGTCTACCAGGTCGCCGGCGTCGATGTACAGGCGGCCGATATTATCCCCGGAGCGTACCCGCAAGGTCATGGTTTTTTCTTCGCTTTCGACCAACTGCAGAAAGTTGGCCAGGGAAAAACCGTGGATGTAGCTCTTCGACTTTTCGGAGAACACATCGATGATCCTGTCGCGCAGGTCATTGATGCCGATCGGTTTCTCCAGGTAGCTCATTGCACCGAGCTGCTGAACGCGCTGGTGGATTTCCGGTGTCCCGAAAGCGGTCATGGCGATCACCGGCACCTGCTGGTGATCGGCGCTCATGCGCGCAAGAAGTTCGAATCCGTCCAGGACCGGCATCTTCAAATCCGTCACAACCAGGTCGATATCTGACGACTCGAGGTACCCAAGCGCTTCCTGGCCATTGTAGGCGGTCAGGATGCTGAACTGATCAGAAAACGATTCGATGCCTTCTTTGGCCGAGAGCAGAAATGAGCGTTCATCGTCTACCATCAGGATGGTCTTCTTGTCTTCTGCGATCATCGTATTCACGTCCGTAGGTTAATTCGCCGTTTGTGGCACCCAGCGGGGGTATCCCCTGACAGGTCAATGTCGGCCGATCTGCTGCTGGCCGGTTGGCCGACGATCTGCATGAAAATGCTGGATGAAATGCTGCAAAATACGTACCATCTTCGGCATTGCGGAAGGAATCACGATTGCCCGCAGGCGGTTTCTGCCGCATATAAATGAAAAACGCCCCGCTAGAAGTGGAGGCCGTCTTTTCCGTGGTCGGTTCGCCGGGTATGGCGGCAAATAATGTCGAAAATGCGAATCCCATGGAAGATTGCGTCATTTTCGGTGGATCGTTTTGAAACACCTCTGTATCTGTTCGACTTACTTATTTCCTGAAGCCCTGGTGCCTTCGTTGAAAAATATGCAGGAAACAATCGGCTTAAATGCCGTAGGCCTTCATCTTTCGAATCAGTGTCGACCGGGAGATGCCCAGCGCTCTGGCGGTTCTTGAGTGGTTGTTCGACAGCACTTTCAGGGCCTGCCGGATATGTTCCTCTTCGACGAATTTTATCGGAGCGATGGATGCGCCCGATGCCTGCCCGTTGGCCGGCAGAGCGACGGACGGCGGCAAGTCCGCCAGGCGTGGATTCCGGCAACTCAACAATTCGGCGGGTCGAAGGACCGTTCCCTGCCGGAGCAGTATCGCCCTTTCGATAATATTGCGCAGTTCCCGGACGTTGCCCGGCCAGTTGTATTTCATCAGCACCTGTAGGTCATCCGGCAGAATTTTCAGGCTGTTCGACGGTGCGATGGACTTGATGAAGTAGTCGCAAAGCTCGGGAACATCGCCGCTGTGCTCCCGCAGCGGGGGAACGTGTATTCTCAGCACACTCAGGCGGTAGTAGAGATCGTCCCGGAAGCTTTTGTCCCGAACGGCTTTCTCCAGGTCGATATTGGTGGCCGCGATGATCCGGGCATCTACGTGCCGCGAGTACTGTCCACCCAGGCGGGTTACTTTTTTTTCATCGAGAACACCCAACAGCTTGGATTGCAGGTGCAGGGGCAGTTCTCCGATTTCGTCCAGAAACAATGTTCCGCTGCCGGCCAGCTCGAAAAAGCCTTTCTTGGTGGCAACCGCTCCGGTAAAGGCCCCTTTTTCGTGTCCGAACAACTCGGACTCGATCAGATTTTCCGGCAGCGCGGCGCAGTTGACGGTTACATAGGAGCTGTTTTTGACCCGGCTGCGGTAGTGAATTGCCCGGGCCACCAGGCTTTTCCCGGTCCCGGTTTCTCCGGTTATCAACACGGGCACTTCACTGTTTGCCGCCAGATCGATCATCCGCTCCAGTTCGATGAGGCTCCGGTCGCTTCCCACCAGGACGGTTTCTTCGATCTCCTTACGCTTTTTGTAATTTTGGAGCAACTCGACGCGTTCCAGGTCGAGGGTGCGGATCGCCTTGGTGATTACCAGGTCCATCTCTTTCATTCCAAAAGGTTTCGACAGGTAGTCGTGAGCTCCGACCTGGACGGCTTCAACCGCATTGTCGAAGCTGGGATAGGCGGTAATGAAAATGATCTTGGTCTGGTCGTTGTGGGACAGGATGTCGGGGCAAAGCTGCACGCCCTTTTTATCGGGCAGCTTCTGGTCCAGCAGTACCACATCGATCTTGTTGCGGGAACAGACCTTCAGCCCTTCCGCAGCGGTGCCGGCGCTGAAAAAGGTGACTGGCTGCCGTTTGAAATGTTCACAGAGTGCATCGCGGAAAAGAGGATCATCGTCGATCACCAGGATGTTCCTGTCGCCGTTCACCATGTGCCGCTTCTCCCGCTGTACCGGATCTGTTTCTCCGGCCGGTTGTCGCTCAACCACAAGTTTGTGATGGTTCGAGTCTGATCGGTGCTGCCGGTTCCATCGCCCCTCGGCATGGTGGGTACTTTCCGGTGGAGCTATAAATTATATCAAAATATGACTGTCATAACAACCAGTTGATCAAGCCGGTAAACGGCGGGGGTCTGCGGCCTTGTCATCATGTTCGGATTTGGGAGGATAGCAGGCAAAAGACGGTGGCGCTTGGATCGTTGGAAAAATGCGGAAAGCAGAGCGAAGCGGTCCCGGATTTTGCCGCAACCGGCAACGGGTTGCTATCGGGCAGGATTGGTATCGCTGAGCAGCGTTGCCCGCCGGCCCAGAATGCTCTGAAGGTCGGTGATCCCTTCCAGATCGGCCTTGCGGGCAAAACGGTCTTCCACCAGGCCGTCGATCTCGCTGCTGGGAATCAACCGGTGGCGGGCCATCAGATTCGCGATGCGTTGGATTTCCTCGGGTTTGGGAACGAAGCGATCGAACAGGATTCGATCCGTAGGATGGGACAGAGCGTAGCGTACCAGCCCCTCCGGCTGGTTCCAGTATCGCGATGCGATTCGGGCCGCTTCCGCCAGGTTTGCTTCGGCCCACAGACCCGAACGGGCGGCACCTTCCACCAGGGCCTGCACGGCTTCCGGATGGTTTTCGATATAGGATTTTTTTACCAGGACCAGGTTGCAGATGAACTCGTTCCAGATCTCTTCGACGTAGCGCAGAACCTTTCCGTTGCCATTGCGCACCGACAGGGCGGCGAAAGGTTCGCCCACGAAATAGCCGTCCAAAGATCCCTCCGACAGGGCGGCCGCCATGTCGGGGGGATTCATCTCCACCAGGTTGATGCGCCCGGCCAGTTCCGGGGACTCCATTATCTGCAGCATGCTCAGGTAGTGCCCGGAATAGCGCATCGGCACGGCTATGGTTTTGCCGGCCAGGTTCTGGATGTCGGCAATGCCGCGATCCTTGCGGACGACCAGGGTGCTTTCGTGCCGGTTGCCGATATAAACAATTTTTACGTCCTCTCCCTGCTGGTGAAGCACGATCGAAAGCGGGGCGATCATGAAGGCTGCGGTAATCTGGTCATGGCGCAACGCTTCGGCCATTTCGGCAAAGGAGGCGAACTTGACCGCTGAAAAGCGGATTCCGGCACCACTTCGGGAGGCAAAATCGAGCAGCGGAGAGGCCAGGTTGGTGACCACCGGCATGTAGCCCATTTGAACCACCGGCCGATCTTCCCGGACGACGTTCAACCGCCAGTGCAACACCGATATCAAAATCAGCCAGCCGGCCAGAATCAGCCCCAACCGCCAGGCCATCGATCGCAGCAGCGCTGCAGCTGGAAACCTAAACCGCATAGCTGACCCCCAGCATGAAATAGAGCTCCTCCCGGAGTTCGTTGAGTTCCGGCTCTTCCTCGTAGTTGCGCGGATGCTCAAATGCGAGCTTGCGCATCAGCTTGACCTCCGAAGGCCGGCCGCTCATCAGCACCACCCGGTCACCCATGATCAGGGCGTCATCGATGTTGTGAGTTACCAGCAGAATGGTCTTGCCGATGAATTCGTGCATATTGACGACTTCTTCACGCATCTTCATGTGGGTCAGAAAATCGAGCCCGCTGAAGGGCTCATCCATGATGAGCATATCCGGGTTGACCGCCAGCGCGCGCGCCAGTTCAGCCCGGCGCTGCATTCCTCCCGAGAGTTGATAGGGGAAATAGTTTTCGAATCCGGTCAAATCGACCAGGTCGATATACTCCTGGATTTTTTCCTGTCGCTGGCCGTTTCCCGGCATGTGGCGAAGGCCCATGCCGACGTTTTGCCAGACCGTCATCCAGGGCAGCAGCCCGCTGTGTTGAAAAACGAATATGTGGTTCGAGCTGGGACCGCATACCGGTTTGTCGTCGATCAGCACCCGCCCTGTGGACGGATTTTCGAAGCCGGCGATGATCTTCAGCAGCGTCGATTTGCCGCAACCCGAAGGGCCCAGAATGCATATCATCTCGCCGCGGTCGAAGGTCAGATCGATATCGCGGAGCACTTCGATCCGATCCCCGAACTGAAGGCCGGAATCGTCCCCGGGACGCGCATTGCGGCGACGGTTGGGGAAGTCTTTGGTCAGATGCTGGATTTCAATTTTTCCCATGCGGCCATTTCTCAAAAGACGAAACTGCAAGGAGCCTTTTGGGTCCTTTTAAAAAGGATTTCACAAGCATTATCGGCTGCCGGCTTATCCCTGGCCGGCGTTCCAGCGTGCAAATTCGATCCGGCCCAGACGGCGCATGGCCCAGTCGAGTATCAGACCGATCATACCGATGACGATCATCCCCACCATGACGTAATCGAGCCGCAGCGCATTACGGGAATCGAGAATCAGATAGCCGAGGCCGGATTGCACGGCAATCATCTCTGCGGCCACCACCACCACCCAGGCAATCATGACCGTAATTCTCAGCGCGGTGACCACCGAGGGAACGATAGCCGGCACCACGATCTTGGTGATGACCTCCAGTCGGGTGAGATTGAAATTGGCCGCTACCTGAAAATAGACCGGATTGATGGCCCCAACGGCAACGGTCGTTGATACCACCAGCGGAAAGAAGCTGGACAGAAATATCAGAAATATCGCCGGTTTGTCACCGATCCCGAACCACAGCATCGCCAGGGGGATCCAGGCCAGGGGCGATATGGGGCGTAAAAACTGGATGACAGGGTTCAACACGTGCCAGGCGCTTTTCAGGCGTCCGAGAAGGATGCCCAACGGGATGCCGAAGAGAATCGCCAGGTAGAAGCCGGCGGTGACCCGAAACAAGCTGGCCACGGCATGTTTGAAAATCGTACCGTCGGCGATCAGTTCTCCCATGCTGGTGACAACCTGCAGCGGGCCGGGGAGCACGTGTGCGCTTTGACCGCTTGCGCGCACGAGAACTTCCCACAAAAGCAGGCCCAGCGCGAAGCCCACCAGCGGGAGCGACAGCGAGACCAGCCGCGCGCGGTAGATTGTTTTGAGAGATCCATCCATGGGCATAGCGATGTCCTGTGTCGGGCGGTGTTGACGGCTGACCTGCCCGGATCGGTAAAACTCTGCACAAAATATGCCACTGCAACTTTCTACGGCATTTTTCGGTTGGCAAAGATATTGCAAATGCAGCTCCACCACCGACCACATGGTTCGCTGCGAGCGGGCGTTGCGGTCCAATCGTCGAAACCGGTTGTCTGCTGCGCCAAAACCGCCACCTGCAAACGAATGGAGAACCTGAATGCAACCCAAGGACAAACAGTTGAATAGAAGGGATTTTCCCCGTATCGCCGAAGATGCCAGGGTCGACGTGAACCGCCTGACCTACCCGCTTCCCGAAGGCAGCGGGATGCGTGCCGCCTTGAAGGACATCGGCCGGGACGGTGTCTGTTTTCAATCGCCGGATCCGTTCGAGCCGCAGGACCTGTTGAGCCTGAAAATACACTTGCTTGGATGGCAGCGGCATCAGACGACCCTGCTCTCCCTTCTCGACGAGGCCGTCGCTGCAGCTCCGCTGACAGCCGTGGCGGAGGTGATCTGGTGCAGGACCTCGGCTGATCAAAGTGGCTACGACGTCGGCGCTCGGTTTCGCGATATATACGAAGACGACCACAAGGCTTTCCTCAAACACCTTCAAAACATCTTCTAGCTCCCTGGTTGGCCCTAAGCGCCGGAACCGTCGGAATTTGACGGTGGTGCCGCGCTTCGTCACCTCTGGTTGGTAGCAATTTGCGGGCCGCGTCGGCCACCCGGCCGGGTGATTCAAAATGAATCACTGATGCAAAATGGTGCAGCCGGGGCGGACGTTTGCGGCCGTCGATTCGGCATTTACGTTTATAACCTTCTGATATAAAAGCAATAATTTTATATTTCGTATTCTGTGGCACAAATGTTGCTTTTCATCGGGCACACCTGTTTTCAGGGGAACTGCCTGCAAAGATCCGCATGGGGAAATCCCTGCAGCCGGCTGGATCGCATCTGATTTTCCGACATTGTCGGATTTTGAATCACCAGGAAGGCATGGGGGAAGTCGGAAAGCGGGCGCGGCAGGCTGTCTGCCGAAAAAAAAATCACGCATCGTGCTGGAGGTTGGCCGAAAAGAGTCCGATGGCAAATCGTATCAAGATTCTGGTGGTGGACGACTCGAAACTCATCCGGCAGGCGGTGCGGCGGATATTCGAAACCGACGGACAGCTTCAGGTCGCCGCTGAAGCCGCCCACGGGCAGCAGGCCCTGGATCTGATTCCCCGGGTCGATCCGGATGTGATCACCTTAGATGTTCACATGCCGGTGATGGACGGCATTTCGACCCTCAAGCGGATCATGCTCCAGCATCCGAAACCCACGGTCATGCTGAGCAATTTAACCATGGAAGGAGCGACGGTGACCTTTGACACACTCAAGTTCGGTGCGGTGGATGTCATTGCCAAACCGTCCAACCTGGCAGAGTTGGACGCTGCCCGGCAAATGCAGGAGATCAACCAGCGCGTCAAACTCGCCTCTCAGGTGCAAATCGAATCGATCCGCTACCTGCGCACCCGCCCGAACGGGCACAGCGTGCCGGCCGGAAATGGGAGCTCCTGCCGGTACCTGGTAGCTGTCGGGGCCGCCGAAGGCGGGTACGGCGCATTGCTGAAAATCATACCCCAGCTCAGTGCCGGTCTGCCCGCTGCCTTCCTGGTGATGCTTTACGCGGACGCTCCCTACGTGGAAGCGTTCGTCAGTTACCTGGATCTCTGCAGCCCGATGTCGATCCGCCGCGCGGTGCACGGCGATCCGATCGAAGCCGGCACCTGCTACATCGCCTGCGGGCGGGAATACCTGACCGTTCAGGGATCCAGGAAAAAGCCGCGGCTGGTCGTCAATCCGGCCCCTTTCGAAACCCGCAAAGGCTCGATCGACATGCTGATGTTCTCCGTTGCCGAGCTTTTTACGGAAAGGGCGTTGGGCATCGTACTGACCGGGTCGGGCCGCGATGGCGTGGAGGGGGTTGGAGAGCTGATTCGATGCGGCGGCCAGGCGCTTGTCCAGGAGCCCGGAAGCTGCCTGCACAAACAGATGGCCCAGGAGGTGCTCAGCCTGCAGCCGGTTGACCACAGCATTCCCGACGCGGAGATGGCCGCTGCGGTCAGCGCGATGTTTCAATGAGACAGCTGGTCCTGTCCCCGCTTGTTTCATGAATGTTTTTGAGCCCAGTTGAAAGGCAATCATGAAATACGAGGGGTAAACCGATCAGGATACGATAACCATTTCTATCCATACTAACGTGTTCGGAGGGCGATAACCATGTTTAATAAAATGAAACTCGGACCCAAACTGATGATCATCGGTGTGGTACTGACCATCATACCGCTGGTCATCCTCGGTGTTTCGGCCTACCTGCAGAACCGCACAGCCATTGAGGTGTCCAAGTCTGAGAGTATCAAGCTGGCTTACACCGACTTGGACCACATTGCCGAAGGCGTTTACAAGATGGCCGAATCTCAGCAGGAGGTGCTGGAAAAGCAGATGCTGCATTCGCTCAACGTTGCCAGGGACATCGTCAAGCGCAGCGGCGGATTTTCATTTACCGAAGATAACGTCTCCTGGACTGCGATCAACCAGTACACCAAACAACCCAGCCTGGTGAAACTCAACAAAATGCTCATCGGCTTCACCTGGCTGGGGCAAACCCGGGAGGCCAGCAAGTCGGTGCCGGTGGTGGACGAAGTCCAGAAGCTCACCGATGTTACCTGTACAATCTTCCAGCGCATGAACACCGGCGGCGACATGCTGCGTGTCGCCACCAACGTGCTGAAGGAAGACGGAAGCCGGGCAATCGGGACGTTCATCCCGGCAATCAACCCGGATGGAAAACCCAACCCGGTTATCTCCACCGTTATGAAGGGGCAGACCTTTAACGGTCGCGCTTACGTGGTCAACAAGTGGTACATCACCGCTTATGAGCCGATTTTCGATGTGGAGAACAATATCGTCGGAGTCCTGTACGTCGGGATTCCCCAGGAAAGTGCCAAGAGCATCCGTCAGGCAATCATGGACATCAAGGTGGGAACCACCGGTTATGTGTACGTGCTCGACAGCGAGGGCCACTACGTGATTTCCCAGAACGGAAAGCGCGACGGCGAGTTTATCTGGGAGGCAAAAGACAGTGACGGCAATTTGTTCATTCAGGAGATGATCAAAAAATCACTCAAGTTGAAACCGGATGAATTTGCCGAACAGCGCTACCCGTGGCAGAACCCGGGTGATCCCAAAGCCCGGTACAAAGTGGCCCGTCTGAAATACTTCGCTCCTTGGGACTGGGTAATCGGTGCCGGTTCCTATGAAGAGGAGTTTCTGGCCGGCACCAACCGCATCGAACAGCTGGGTCAGCGCGCCAACTGGATCATGGCCGTTGTGGCGATCGTTTCGGTGATGCTCGCCCTGCTGGCCTGGTATTTCACCTCCCGCGGTCTGTCGGGGCCGATCGTGAACATCGCCGACTCGGTCCGCAAAGTGGCCACGGAGAGGGATTTCACCGTCCAGGTCCCGGTTACCAGCTCCGACGAGGTCGGCAACATGGCCTCGGAGTTCAACAACCTGCTGCGGCAGCTCCGGGATTCATTCAAGGTCGTCAACACATCGGCGGAAGATGTGCATGCCAAGTCCGCGGACGTTTCCGGGCGGGCGGCGGCCAACAAGGAGCGGGCCGAGGCGGAGGTGAAGCAGGTGGAAGAAATCGCCCGGGTGCTCAACGACATGGGAGTGACAGCCGGTGAGGTGGCGCAGGGTTCGGCCGCCCAGAAGGACGCAGCCGAAGAGTCTTCGAAAGCCATCTCCGAGCTTCTCAAAGCCATGGAGGCCGTGGCCGAGTCCACCCAGAAGCAGACCGATTCGGCCAACGACGCCAACGAACGTGTGACCGTCATGGGTGAGACCGGAGCCAAGGTTGTGGCCACCGCTGAGAAGCAGAGTGAAGCGGTGCTCACGGTTAACGAGGCGATCAGCCAGATTGCCCGCTCGGTGGAAGAGATGAACCAGGCCGCAAAGCGGGCCTCCGAGCACGGTCATTCTGCGCTGAAGGCCGCCGAAGAAGGTAGCGATTCGGTGAACGCCACCGTTAGCGGTATGCGGGCCATTGCCGAATCTTCCGAGCAGATCTCCGAAATCATCGGCGTTATCACTGAAATTGCCGAGCAGACCAACCTGCTGGCCCTCAACGCGGCCATCGAGGCGGCGCGGGCCGGCGAACACGGAAAAGGTTTCGCCGTCGTTGCCGACGAAGTCGGCAAGCTCGCCCAGCGCTCTTCGGAGGCGGCCAAAGAGATTACCCAGCTCATCAAGGATTCCACCGAGCGCGTCAGTGAAGGTACGTCACTGACCGACCAGCTTCAGACAGCCTTGCAGCGCATCGGTGAAGGTGGGCGGGTCAACATGCAGGCGATCGAAGAAATTGCCAAAACCGCCGACGTGCTGGCCTTGAGAACCGAGGAGGTCAACACGCTGATGGAAGAGCTCAATACGCTGGCAACCGAGATCGGCTCGATGGCCGGACAGCAGGGGCCGCGGCGGGAAGCCGCCCAACAGGCCCTGGCTGCACTGGTGGAGCAGTCTCAGTATATTGCCGAGCTGGTGTCCAACGCCAACCAGGGTGCCCAGACGGTCAATAATGAGATGCAGAGCATCGTCGAGCGGACCGGTCAAATGCAGCAGATGACCGGCATGCAGGTGGAGCGCTCCAAGAACATCCGCGAAATCGCCCAGAGTCAGGCCGAAGGTGCCCGTCTGACCGCCGAGCGTGCCGGCATGGTTCTGGCGATCACCAACGAGATGCAGTCGCTGTCCAAGAGCCTTACCGCACAGGTGGAGCAGTTCAAGATCAGCGGGAATGGATCGGATCAGCAGCGGCAGTCGCAGTAACGTGTCAACCAGGCGGCAGCGATCCGGGCGGTCGGCAGCAAGGCAGCGCGGCAGCAAGCTGACCGGCCGCGTGGATCAAAAACCAAAGAATCTCGAGATCACGAGAAATAGGGGTTGTTATGGAACAACTGCAATCCACAGAGCAAGACATCCTGGCGGAAAAAGCCAACCTGATGCAGCTGGTCGGTTTCTTTATCGGCCAGGAACAGTTCGGTGTCGACATCCTTATGGTGCAGGAGATCATCCGCAAGGTACCCATTACGTCCATCCCGGATGCTCCCGAATTTATCGAGGGTGTCATCAACCTGCGGGGCAACATCATCCCGGTCATCGACCTGCGCCAGCGGCTGAACATCATGGGAATCAGGGAACGCAAGAATGATCCCTGGATTCTGGTTCTCAATGTCGCCGGTCGCGTGACCGGCTTTCTGGTGGATTCCGTGTCGGAAGTGCTCAAAATCCCTAACAGTGCCGTCATGCCGCCCCCGGATATTGTCGTGGAGGGTCTCAAAAGCCAGTACATCATGGGGGTGTGCAAGATCGACAAGGGACTGCTGATTCTCCTGGATTTCAACCGCATCCTGGAACAGGAAGAAATCAAGAAACTCAAAGAGATCGAGCGCAACTGATTTTCTAAACAAAGCGAACAGAACGCTTGCAACGTCGGCGGCGCGGGCGGTTTCAACCAAATCAAGGAGTGAGCATCGATGGGCAAACGGATTCTGGTGGTCGACGATTCTTCCATGATGCGGAAGATGATCGAAAAGCTCCTGGTCAACAGCGGCCACACGATTATCGGTGAGGCCAAAAACGGTGCGGAAGCGGTGGAGCTTTACAAGAACCTGAAGCCGGACCTGGTCACCATGGACATCACGATGCGGGAGATGGACGGCATCACGGCCGCCAAGGAGATCCTGCATCACGATGACGCGGCGCAGATCATCTTTCTGTCGAATCTGGACGAGGAGAAATACGGATCGGATGCGCTGCAGCTGGGAGCCGTCGGCTACGTCAACAAGCGCAAGTCGGTGGAAATACTGGATCTGATCAACAGTGCGTAATCGCAGACCGCCACTGTGCATATTTCATTAACGATGTGAGCTGCGGCTTTCAGGCAATTGCCGGCGGGAACCGATGAATATGGCGCAAGTGAAACCTTCTAATCAAAACGCACCGGATGTCGCGCGATGCACTGCCGATTTCAAGGGGAGAAGACTGCAGACCCGGATGCGGTTGTTTGTCGCAGTGATTGTCTGCGCATACAGCCTTTTCGGTCTGGCACTTGTGCTTTCCACCACCGCGTCCCCTGCCTGGCTGCAGGCCCGGAAATCGCCGCAAACCGACCCGGCAGCGGTCGGCAGCACCGGGACAGCGCTGTTTTCGGACATCCAGCGGCAAAGCTGGATGTGGGCGGGATTGATGATCGGGATCGCATCGCTTGGTGCCACCTTTGTCTACAGCCGCAAACTGTTGGCACCCCTGGACGATCTTCGCCTGAAGGCCGCACGGGTCGCCTGCGGCCGCCTGGATCAGCCTGCCGAGATCCGCGAGGAAGATGAAACCGGCGCCCTGGCCGAATTGATCAACGACATCGCCGCAAACCAGCAGGAAATACTGCTGCATTTGTGGAATCAGACCGGCAGTTCCATCCAGGTGATCGATCGCCTTCAGGCCAGCATCAACGGGCAGTTTCCCAACGACGGTCTGGCGGGGATAAAGGCAGATTTGGCATCGGTTAGAAACCATATGGAAAACCTGCGAGCGCTTGCCGACGGCGTTGAATTTTTTCAGGTGCAACTGACGAACGGCAAGATCGCCGCTACAAAGGATGTAGGCGGTGGCGCGCGCAGGCAGGCCAATCAGTTGGAATCAGTGGGGTCCGGTTTGACCGGACGCCGATAACCCGAACCCGGGATTGAATCATAAGGAGACAGACATGTATGACCCGTCGCTGCTTCAAGATTTCATCACCGAATCGGAGGAACATCTTGAAGAAATGGAAAACTACCTCCTCCGGTTGGAGGGCGACACCGGCAATCGGGAAATTCTGAACGACATTTTTCGCTGCATACACACCATCAAGGGAGCTGCTGAATTTGTCGGTCTGGAGAAGATTTCCGATTTTGCCCACCGCTTGGAAAACCTGCTCGATATCCTGCGGCAGGGATCCGGGCAGCTGCAGACGCAGATCATCGACTTGTTGATCGCCGCCAGGGATCGACTCTTAAAACTCGTCAACGATCTCGAAGTCCACAACGAGGAGCAAACCGAAATCAAAGACCTGCTCGAGCGGGTGGATGATTGGATCGGTCAGCTCGATCCGGAAGCAGCCGAGACCGTTCCGGAGGCGAAAGCTGCCGAACCGCCGGATGTCTCGACCGACTTTCTCGATGAGGAGGAGCCGGAGATCGCCGATCTCACCGCTCAGGGAACCAGCGAAGATCCGGACCTGCAGGAGACCACTGCGGAAGGCGAGGCGGTTGCCGGTGATGACCGGCCATCCAATGGGCAGCAGTTGCCGACGGGCAAGCCGTCTGCGATGAGTGCCGACCATCGACAGCCGGAAGACGACCCGCCCGCCTTTGACGGAACCATCCCGGATCTGGCCGGTGAAGAATTCGACGACGAGGACAACGATCGCGAGCTGTTTGAAATATTTTTGCAGCTGATCAAGGAAAGGGTAGAAGAAATCATCGCCGAAAGCGACGAACTGGATGACGGCAGCGACCCGGTAGCATCATGTGACCGCACGGCAGAGAGTCTGCGCGTGCTGCAATCGTCCGCAAACTATATGGGATACGAAAAACTGTGGCAGTTTTTTTCCGTATGGCTGGCGGCTGTCAACGACTGTCGCGAGCGGGCGCTCGGCGGCGCAGCCGTATCCTCTGGTTCGATGCGGCCGTTCATCACCCGCGTGGTGGCGCATTTCCCACGGATTCACTTTGACGGTGCAGCGGCCACAGCGGTATCTCCGGAACCGCCCGATTCACAGCCGCCGCAACCGCCGCCGGATCCGACCGATCCGGCAGCTGCTGACGGTGACGATCCGGCAGCGACCGGGAGCGATCAGATGCTGGCCGAAAAGCTGGAGAATGCCTTCGATCTGTTCGAGCCAACCGCTGCAAGCGATCAAGGCGTTTCACTGTTTGAAGGCGTATTGAACACCGCAGGCAGCGGAGAACAAACGCTGCAGACACAGTCGCCCCCTTCCGATACCGGCAACGAGCAATTGCCTGCGGCGGATATGCAAATAGACGCACCGGCTGCATCCGCTACCACAGCGGTATCGGCACCCGCCGACGAGGCAGACGATGACAGCGAAGAAGGGCTTGCCGACGCGCAGCCGGGTGAAACCGAAGCGGCGGCAGGGGAAAAAGAGGCGATCGATGAAAGCGTTGAACTGCAGCCCGAGGCCGAGCCCGACCTTCAGCAGATAAAGCCCGGTAGAAAGAACATGCGTGTCGACACGGAAAAGATCGATGCGTTGATGAACCAGGTGGGCGAACTGGTGGTCAGCCGGTCGTGGTTTTCGCAGCTGGTCAGTGAAATGCGGGGGCTTCACCAGGAGTTAAAGGAAACCACCAGCCTGGACCAGCGCGAGCTCAAGCAGGTCAAGGGACTGGCGATGAAAATCAACGAGGCCACATCGGTGTTGGGCCGGGTGGTCAATGATCTGCAGGATGGCGTCATGAAGATTCGCATGCTGCCGATCTCTCAGCTTTTCAACCGTTACCCCCGGCTGGTGCGGGACCTGGTGCGCAACACCGGCAAGAACGTGCGCCTGGAGATCAAAGGGGAGAGCACCGAGCTGGACAAGATGATTATCGAACAGATGTCCGATCCCCTGATTCACATCATCCGCAACGCAGTGGATCATGGAATAGAGACGGTTGCCGATCGCAAGCGCCTCGGAAAACCGGAGGAGGGAACCCTGCAGCTGGTTGCTTATCATGAGAGCAACCACGTGGTGATTGAAATTGTCGACGACGGCCGGGGCATCGATCCGGAGCTGATCCGGGCGGCAGCCATTCGAAGAGATTTCATACCTCGTGAAGATCTGGAGCGGATGGCGCCGAAAGAGTTGATGGGGCTGATCATGAAACCGGGATTTTCGACGGCCAGAGAGGTCACCCACACCTCCGGTCGGGGTGTCGGCATGGATGTGGTGAAGAAGAACATCGAGAAATTGAACGGCACCATTGAAGTCGATTCCAAGATCGGTGTCGAAACCCGGCTGCGCATCAAAATTCCGCTTACCCTGGCCATCATATCCGCATTGCTGGTGAACGTGGGCGCAAAGTCCTTTGCCATCCCGCTGACATCGGTCGAGGAGACCTTGCGGATACACAGGGACCAGATTTCGACAGTCGAGGGATTCGAGGTGATCGAACTGCGCAATCGGACCCTGCCGCTGTTGCAGCTTTCGGCGATGTTCGACATCGAGACAACCCCCAGCCCGGATCAGAGGGCCTACGTGGTAATCGTCAGCACCGGTATGCGGCGCGTCGGGCTGCTGGTAGACACGCTGATCGGGCAGGAAGAAGTCGTCATCAAACCCCTGGCGGATTACATCCAGGAAGACAGCGCCTTTTCCGGAGCGACCATTCTGGGAGACGGCAAGATTTCTTTGATCCTCGATGTGGACGGGCTGGTGAATCTGTCGGTTCGCAAACACACCATGAGCCGCGCCGGGTCGCTTTTATTCGAGGCCGTCGAGCCAGACCCCGAACCGAATCCCGACCAAACCGGCCCAGATCGACCAACGACTGAAATGACGATGCAGTAATCGAAGTCGGCAGCGCAGAGCCGGCACTTCTGCTGCCGGCATTACAGCTCCTTTTGTCCGGATAAATGGAAGCCGGTGCTATGAAGAATGAAAATATATCGGTGGTGGTGGTGGACGACGCGGCGTTCATGCGCAAAGCCGTTACGGAGATCCTCGAGTCGGACCCGCACATCCGCGTGGTAGACACCGCCCGCAACGGGCTGGAAGGCTTGGAAAAGATCAAGGCCCTGTGCCCGGATGTCATCACGTTGGACATCGACATGCCGGTGATGGACGGGCTGACGGCCATTCGCCACCTGATGATCGAATCGCAGGTTCCCATCGTGGTGCTCAGCAGCCTTTTCAGCGACGGTGCCATCACTTTCGACGCCCTGCGCCTGGGGGTGGTCGACTTTGTCCCCAAACCCTCCGGGGCGGTATCCAAGAACATATCCAACGCCAGGCAGCAGTTGATTGACCGCATCAAGATCGCACGATCGGTCAATCTCGACAACATACGGCGGGTGCGCATCCCGAGGTGGGATGCCAAGGAGCAATTGAACGAACGGTATGGTTTTCGCCCCCTGGATTACCTGCTGGCGGTTGGCACCACCCTTAGCGGTCCCAATACCGTCATCCGGCTGCTGACCCGACTGTCGCCCACCCTGCCCGCTTCGGTGGTGGTGGTGCAGGAAATATCGCCGAAGATCATCGACGCTTTTATCAAAAAGTTCGATGAGAACGTCCCCTGGCGGGTGGAGAAGGCGCGCGATGGGGAGACCCTGGAGCAGGGAACCTGCTACATCTGTTCCAACGAGATGTCACTGTGGGTCGAAACCAACGGTGACAACCACCCGCGGTTGCGGGTCGGTGAGCGAGTCGATCAGCCCCTGAGCTTGCTTTTTTCTTCTGCGGCCGCGGTGTTCCGGCAGCATGCCATCGGGTTGCTGCTGACCGGCCTGGGTGATGACGGTGCCGACGGACTGGCCCGGATTCGGGCCGAATCGGGTGCGACGATCGCCCAGGATTCAAACTGCTGCGTCTATCCGAACCTGACCGACCACGCCATCGAACGCGGAACGGTCGATTTTGTGACCGATGAAAACTCTATGGTCGACAAGATCGCCGAGATCATGGGGTGAGGTGCAAGGGCGGATGAATTCAAATCAGGAGCCGAAAATGAAAGTGATCTGCAGTCACTGTCGGACCGGTTATCAGCTGGATGAAGCGCGGATTCGCACGCCGGTTGCCAAAGTCCGCTGCAACCGGTGCCACTACGTGTTTACCGTCTACCGGATGAGCGCAAAGCAGCAGGACCGGTCGCCGGGTGGTGACTCCGGCGAGGAGTCATCGGCACCGGCGGCCGACGGAAATACGGACAAAAAACCGGATCACATCATTGCGGTCAGCAACCAGAAAGGCGGTGTGGCCAAAACTTCCACCTGCCTGAACCTGGGAATGTCGCTGGCGCTGCTGAACCGCAAAGTGCTGCTGATCGATTTCGACACGCAGTCGAACCTGACCCTTTCGCTCGGATACCGGGATACCCCTTCGTTTTATGACGCCCTGCACCATCCACCGGACCAGGCCGACCAGATCGTTTTGAAGACCCGATACCCGAACCTGTGGCTGTTGCCGTCCAACGATAAGCTGGTGTTGCTGGATAAAAAATACTTCGACACGGTGAATTTCGAGAACATCCTCCGGGATCAATTGGAGCCGGTCAAGGATCAATTCGATCACATCCTGATCGACACGCCGCCGTCAGTGGGGTTTTTCACGCTCAACGCCCTCTCGGCGGCCGACATGGCGGTGATTCCGAGCCTTTGCGAATACCTGTCTGCAAACGGGGCCAATCAGGTCCTGAAAATCATCGAAATGATCCGCGCCCGGAGCAACCCGGATCTGCAGTATCGGGTGTTGATTACCATGTATGACGAAAAGGATACCTCCGCCCGCGTGGTGTATTCGAAACTCATGGCCAATTTCAGGGATCATTCCTTCCAGACCATGGTACCCTACGATGCCAAGATGAAGGAATCGCAGATCATGAAGCTGCCGGTGATCGTGTACGACAAAACGTCTCGCTCCGGGCTCGAATACATGCAACTGGCCAGAGAACTTCTCAACGGCGCCCGAACCGCTGCAAGGCCTTCTGCGGTCGAGAAGCCGCGGTCTTCCATGGCCGCTGCCATGTGAGAATGCACTGCCATGTGGCACCGGCAGTGCGGTGATGTCGCTGTATGAATACACTAACTGTCTATACCGTCGGTGATTTGCGCTATGGCCTGGCGGAGGATCGCGATCCTCTTCTCGTCGGTATCCGTGATATCCACTGGCTTCCACCGGTGTCTCCGCACATTGCCGGCATCACCGTCCTCGACGAGCACACCGTCACCCTTTTAGACCTGCGGGCATGCCTCGGTCTGCCGCCGATGCCCAGAAACCGACAGCGGTACCTGCTGCTGAGAACCGGCAGCGACAGCAAGACACTGTCGGCGGCATTTCTGCTTCCCGACACGGTCAGCCGCAGCACCATCACCGCGGACGCGGTGATTCCCCTTCCCAGCTACCTGGCCTCTCCGGTGATGAGAAACTACACCGTCTCCGGATCGAAGCCGGTATATATCATCGATACACCCGAGCTGTTTCGACAAGCACAGGCAGTCGAATTCAGCCCGCCGCGAAGCAGCTATGCCGTCTCTGCAGACGCGGCGGCCGATAGCGGCGCGGATTGCGACTACACTCTGGTCGATACAGCGGACCGGTCCTTTGCCATCGCGGACACCTGCATCGTCGCTACCGGGGCCCGCGACGCGATGGCGCATCCGATCCAGCCGGCCCCGCCCTTTGTATCCGGTGTCGACATGTGTGAAGGAAGACCGGTGCCGCTGATCGATTTGGCAAAGCGGTTGAACCTGGAAACGAAGCGTACCTGCCGGTTGATGCTCGATGTAGAACTGGATCATCAAAGATTTCGCCTCTGTATCGATGCACTGCTGCCGCCCATCCGCGCCGGAGAGTCGGAGTGCCGGAGGCTGCCGCCGCTGCTGCGAAATAACTGGCGCCAGACTGCGCTGGTTCGAAACGGCGACATCGTATCGGTCCTGGACGTGGCCGGGCTGCTATCCGGCCAGCCGGACAGTGATGCCGCCGCCTCGGCCTACAAGGCCGGATCGGATTTTCCAACATCATTTACAACCGAAGATGTCGAGATCGTCGAATTCGAGATTTGCGGCCTCCGGCACGCACTGCCGGAACGGGAAGTAAAGCCGGCCATCGGCATGCTGCCGGTATCCGCTCTCACCAATGCAAAACCGTTGGTAGCCGGTGTCAGCGAGTATGACGGGGAGTTGCTTCCGGTTTTGGACCTGTCACGGTGTTTTGGCCGCAGTGCCGCACCGACGGCGAACTGGTCCATGATTCCGGTGGCCAATGGAGACTTCAAAGCCCTGATATTAACCGAGCGCAGCTTTGTCCCGCGGCGCCTTCCGGTAGACCTCCATCGGGAGCTTCCTTACGAAAACACGGAGAATTTCGTATATGGATGCTATCCTGACGAGGCGGTCGTGCGACTGATTTTCAACGTGCACGCATTGGCCATTCACTTCGACCGGGCCCGCCACCAGGATTTCTTCGAAGTGCTGGCCAGCGTGACCCAATCCGGTCCGGATCTGCAGGAGAATTCTCAGTTGCAGCAGGCGCTGTTTCCCGATGATTCCGACATTTCCGCCCCGGTCGTGTTCGATGCGCCAGTACAACCGACGGACGAATCAGCCGATTCGACAACTGAAAAGATGTCACGGGCGCAAACCGTCCAACCGCCGGCTTGCGAGCCGCAGGCGACCGAACCCGAGGCCTCGCCGCAGGCGCTGCTGGCCAGGCGTCTGCAAAACGCAGTGCAGTTTCCCACCCGGGAAAGTGACGATGGCCCCGATGTCAAGGCGGATGAATCCCAAGAACCTGCTGGGCCGTTCGATGAAAATCAGGCGAAAGTCGCATCCGAAGGGCTCGACCCGGACAGTGGTGGGAAGGATCCCTTCGACCGGATCCGGGAAATCGAAGCGCAAAAGGGCATCGGCAGTGGTGACGGAAACGGCGTCGATGCGAGCATCTCCGGGTCTTTTACTTCCGAACCGGCTTTGCGCTCGGAGGCGGACCGTGCCGTCAAGGCAGCGGTCAGCGAAACCGGATCGGTGCACACAGATAAAAAGGAATCGAATGCCGATGGCCAGCCGCAGGGTCAACCGCAAGAATCTTTGCAGGACAAAAGCGAAGCGGCCCCTGAGGAGGTAGGGCAGCAGGTGTCCGATCCGTTTCGATTCCCGGCGTTGCAGCCCGGGGGATGCGAGCTGAAGGATCCAGGCGAAAGTGGACGGGAACCGGCCGCGAAGGATTGCGGCTCGGACACGGCCGTTCCCGATCCGGATGCAGCGCTCAACCCCCTGGCAGGCAGATCGCTGGAGATCGACGTGCAGGAACCGGAACCGGCCGCGGAGGATGAGTTGAATCTGCCGCCCGCTGTGGAACCGAAAGGTGCCGACGAAAGACCACTTCCGGCCGCTGCCGGGGCGGTTGACGCCGCCGGTGAGAGCGATCTCGATGCCACCGGCGATTCGGCTGACTTTCAGGCGGCATCCGACGGTTCGAACGATCAGAACCGCGAAGAACCGCCGCCGGAAGATGGTTTTCCGGATGCTGAACTTCTGACGGAAGAAGACTTCGTCATCGAGGAAGAACTCGACCCGCTGAAAGAAGATCCGTGGAGCGATGAAGAAGCGGCATTGCTTCAGATCAGGGAATTTGTGTTTGCGGACCCGCAATCCGAAGAAATCGATCTGGAAGCCGGCAGCCGTGCGGGTGCAGAGGAGTCGTTGCCGGTTTCATCGATCCCGAAAACCGGCAGGGGTCGAAAAAAAGTCCTTGCGCTCTGCCTGGCCGCGTTGTTGTTGGTGGTTGCTTTGTCGCTTTTTTCCGGCTGGTGGTTCGGGTGGCTGGAGGTAGCGGTGCCGCGTCAGGCGATCCGTCGCCCGGTTTCCGGGCAGGATGCGGCCGCGGTTCCGGTAAAAACCGGAAAGACGCCGACGCGTGCAGCAACTGTAAAGTTGCAACCATCGCCCACGCCGGTTGCCGGCGTTCCGGCCGGCGATATCGAATCGCAAATGCCGCCGGCCGATACTGACAAGCCGGCAGAACCCGCCGGTGAGATCCGTACCATCAAGATTATCGACAAGGATGGACGGCTGGTCGTCTACAAAGTGAAAAAAGGGGATACCCTGTGGGGGATCTCTGAGAAGTACACCGGTACCGGCTTCAACTACCCGAAGCTGGCCGATGACAACAGGATCAAAAACCCGGATCTGATATTCCCCAGGCAACGGATCGAGGTCAAATAACACGCGGTTTCTTGCCGGTTGACATCCAGCCCCGATTCTTCTACAGTCAATCCTATCTTCAGCTTTGATGGGGGAATATCAAGCCATGGTCAGAACCGAAATATCGCTTTTTCTGCGAAATGTGCCCGGAGAGCTAGGCCGGCTGGCGACGCTCTTCAGCGAGGCGGGCATCAACATCGATGCACTTGCCATCCAGGATGCATCCGCCTACGTGCAGGAGTTGTTCAAGGCCCGGGGCAAATCACTGCAGCGAATTGCATCGGCGGCCAGCTACAATTCCATGCGCAAGGATTCGGCCCAGTTTGCGCTGATCCGTTTGCTGGTGGGCGATACCGACCAGGCCATCGACCTGCTTTCCCGCCACGATTTTTTGTTCGACATCATGCCGGTGATCGCGCTGGAGCTGGAAAACCGCCCGGGAGAACTCGCGAAGATTGCATCCCGGTTCGGCGAGGAGGGAATCAACATCAACTACGTGTACGGCTCGGTATCTTCCCCGGAGGAAAAGTGCCTGTTCGTATTTTGCCCGGAAGACATCGAACTGGCGGCAAAGATATTCAGCTGATTTCAGTTCTTACGTAAAAAGGGGCTGCCCGCATTGCGGGCAGCCCCTTGTTTTTCCCCGCAGTCTACTGCCATGTGGATAAACCGGTTCTATGTATATTCATAAAACCCCCGACCGGTCTTCCTGCCCAGCCAGTCGGCCTCCACGTATTTGCGCAGCAGCGGGCAGGGGCGGTATTTCGGATCGCCGAACCCGTCATAAAGCGTTTGCATGATGGCCAGGCAGGTGTCCAGACCGATCAGGTCCGCCAGCGCCAGGGGGCCCATCGGATGGTTCATGCCCAGTTTCATCACCGTGTCGATATCTTCTCGCTTTCCAATGCCCTGGTACAGGCAGAATACAGCCTCGTTGATCATCGGCATCAGGATGCGGTTGGCGATAAAGCCGGGAAAGTCGCTGGCTTCGGCCGGTGTCTTGCCAAACTGCACGGCCAGGTCCCAGGTCGTCTGGAAAGTTTGCTGGGATGTAACGATTCCGCGAATCACCTCCACCAGCTTCATCAGCGGCACCGGGTTCATGAAATGCATTCCGACGACCTTGTCCGGTCGACCGGTTTGAGACGCGATTCTACCGATCGGGATCGATGAGGTGTTGGTGGCCAGAATCACCTCGTTCCCGCAGGATCGATCCAGGCTGCGAAAGATATCGAACTTGAGCGCCTCGTTTTCGGTGGCCGCTTCCACCACGAAGTCCGCGCCTGCCATGTCTTTTATGTCGGTGCTGGATTGAATGTTCGCCAGCAAGGCGTCTTTTTCTTCGACCTGAATCCGTCCTTTCTCCACACCGCGCGATAAAAAAGCGGAAATACCTGCCAGCCCGCGCTCGACGAATTCCGTCTTGATGTCGTTCAATATCACCTTCAATCCGCTTTGGGCAGCAACCTGCGCGATTCCGCTGCCCATCTGACCGGCACCCACCACACCAAACGTCTTGATCTCCATTACCTCTCCTCCAGAATGCTTTGGTTTTGCTGCCGTATAACTGTATTTTCGATTTAGAAGCGAGATAATTTTCGCAAGAATAATATAGTCAGGATATCGGGCGAAAACGTTTACGGCAGTATATTGTATCTAAAGTAAACCTGTCTTTAAAATAGTAGATCAGGGTTCGAAACAAAGCGGCAAGGCGTCCTGCGAATCGAACACGGAGCGTACAGGTGTTCGTACGTGAGTATTTTGAATCGCGGGATAACGCAGCCCTGGGCACTTAGATGCACTTTAAAGGCAGGTTTTACATGTTTCGACGGTATTTGCCGCCCACGTCGTACAGCGCCTGCGTAATCTGACCCAGCGAGCAGACCCGGACCGTGTTCATCAATTCTGCAAAGATGTTCTCACCGGAAAGAGCAACCTGTTGCAGCCGCGCCAAAGCCTGTGCGGACTTGTCGGAGTTGCGCTGCTGGAAATCCGCCAGTCGTTTCAGCTGCGATTGCTTCTCCTCTTCGGTTGCCCGTGCAAGGTCGACAGAGTCGAACAGCAGCTCCTGATCGGTGTGGGGATCCCGGAAGGTGTTGACACCGATAATCGGCATCTCTCCGGTGTGCTTCAGCATTTCGTAGTATATGGACTCTTCCTGGATCTTGCTGCGCTGGTAGCCGGTTTCCATGGCACCGAGCACACCGCCGCGCTCGGTGATGCGATCGAACTCCATCAACACGGCCTCTTCCACCAGGCGGGTGAGCTCTTCGACGATAAAGCTGCCCTGCTGGGGGTTTTCGTTTTTCGTCAGCCCCCACTCGCGATTGATGATCATCTGGATGGCCAGCGCCCTGCGGACCGACTCGGTGCTGGGGGTGGTGATCGCCTCGTCGAAGGCGTTGGTGTGCAGACTGTTGCAGTTGTCGTATATCGCGATCAGGGCCTGCAGGGTCGTGCGGATGTCGTTGAACTGAATGTCCTGGCTGTGAAGCGATCGCCCGGAAGTCTGAATGTGGTATTTGAGCATCTGGGAGCGCGCCGAGCCGTTGTATTTTTGCCGCATTGCCAGCGCCCAGATCCGGCGGGCGACACGGCCGATAACGGTATACTCCGGATCCATGCCGTTGGAGAAAAAAAACGACAGGTTGGGGGCGAAGCTGTCCAGCGGCATGCCCCGGGAAAGATAGTATTCGACGTAGGTAAAACCGTTGGCCAGCGTGAAGGCCAGCTGCGATATGGGGTTGGCGCCGGCTTCGGCAATGTGGTAGCCCGAGATGGAGACCGAATAGAAATTGCGAACGTTGTTTCCGATAAAGTACTGCTGAATGTCGCCCATCATCTTCAGGGCGAAGTCGATGGAGAAAATACAGGTGTTCTGGCCCTGGTCTTCCTTGAGGATATCTGCCTGCACGGTCCCCCTGACGTTGGATAGAACCTCGCTGCGGATCCGGGCGTAGTGCTCCGGTGCCGGCCCATGGCCGTTTTCGGTGCTGAAGCGATCGACCTGCTGATCGATGGCAGCGTTGAGGAACATGGCCAGTATGATCGGGGCGGGCCCGTTGATCGTCATGGAGACCGAAGTATTGGGAGCGCACAGTTCAAAGCCGCTGTAAAGCACCCGCACATCGTCCAGGGTGCAGATGCTCACCCCCGAGGTCCCCACTTTGCCGTAGATGTCCGGGCGAATATCCGGGTCATAGCCGTAAAGGGTGACCGAATCGAAAGCGGTGGACAGCCTTTTGGCCTCATAGTCGGCCGAAAGCAGCTTGAATCTCCGGTTGGTGCGGGCCGGGTCTCCTTCCCCGGCGAACATGCGCGTAGGCTCTTCGTCGACGCGCCGCAGCGGGAACACGCCGGCGGTAAAGGGAAAACGTCCTGCGACATTTTCTTCGCGCATCCAGCGGTAGATCTCCGCCGGGTCGGAAAACCGCGGCAGCATGATTTTTGGAATCCGCAGGTGAGAAAGAGATTCGACGAACAGCGGCGTCCGGATTTCGCGGTTTCGAACGTTGTAGGCCAGCTCGTCTGCTTCGTAAATCTCTTTGATTTCCTCCCACTGCTTCAATACCTGCCGGGTCTGCTCGTTGATCTGTTGCCGTGCTTTTTCCGTTTCGGCCTGCAGGCGGGCCGCCAGTTCGGCTTGATCGTCTCCGATTTGCCGTGCGGTTTCCTCGATGTGCCAGGCGCCGCGGATCGCCTGCGCCTGTTCGGCGGTCTCGGCGTGGTAGCCGCGCACCGCCTCGGCGATTTCCGCCAGATACCGCGTTCTTTCCGGCGGGATGATGATGGCCTTGGAGGTAGAAGTCTTGGTTTCGGGACGGGCAAGCGTGGAGCGGTACACGGTCCCGGTTTTTTCGGCCACCAGCTCCATCAGACTGTGGTACAGTGCCGTCACGCCGTCGTCGTTGAACCGCGAGGCGATGGTGCCGAACACCGGCATTTCCTCGGGGGCGCTTTCGAAAGCGTTGCGGTTGCGCTGGACCTGTTTGCGTACGTCGCGAACGGCATCTTCACCGCCCCGTTTTTCATATTTGTTGACCGCCACGATGTCGGCGAAATCGAGCATGTCGATTTTTTCGAGCTGGGAGGCCGCCCCGAATTCGCTGGTCATCACGTACATCGATACATCGACCATATCGACGATCATCGAATCTCCCTGCCCGATGCCGGCGGTCTCGACGATGATCAGATCGAAGCCCGCGGCCTTGGCAACCGAAACGGCTTCGACCAGCGAATCGGGTATTTCCGTCTGGGACCTGCGGGTGGCCAGCGAACGCATATACACACGCGGATTGGCGATGCCGTTCATGCGGATGCGGTCTCCCAGCAGCGCGCCGCCGGTTTTGCGCCGGGAAGGATCGCAGCTCAGAACGGCCAGGTGGATTTCCGGCAAATCGTGCAGCAGTCGAATGATCAGCTCGTCGGTCAAAGAAGATTTGCCGGCACCGCCGGTGCCGGTGATGCCGATAACCGGAACCCGCCGCGAGCCGGTTTTTTTCTTCAGGCGACTGCGCAGCTCTGCCAGGTGGCCGTTTTGCTCGGCCTTGGCCTGCTCCATGGCCGTGATCAGGTTGGCGATCAACAGCTTGTTGTCCGGCTGCAGGGCCTTGAAATCGAAATCGGTTTCGTTGACGGTGGGAAAGTCCAACTGGCGGACCATGTGGTTGATCATCCCCTGCAGTCCCCAGCGGGCGCCGTCCTCCGGAGAGTAAATCTTGGCGACGCCGTAGGCTTCGAGTTCGCTGATCTCCGCCGGGACGATAACCCCGCCGCCGCCGCCGAACACCTTTATGTGAGCGGCTTTTCTTTCTTTGAGCAGGTCGACCATGTACTTGAAATACTCGATGTGTCCGCCCTGGTAGCTGGAGACTGCAATTCCCTGGGCATCCTCTTCGATGGCGGCATCGACGATTTCGCTCACCGCGCGGTTGTGGCCGAGATGGATCACCTCGACGCCGGTTGCCTGCAGAATGCGACGCATGATGTTGATGGCGGCATCATGTCCGTCAAACAGGGAAGTGGCCGTGACCACCCGTATGGGGTGCCGGGGTTTATAGATTTCTGCCTTGTCGCTCATACCCCCTCCATATTCAGCCCTGAGCCTGGTTCGGTTTCTATTTCCGGGTGCACATGCTGAGGATAAACCGGGTTTGCTTTTCGATGTAATCCTCTATGGTGTAGTGTCGTCCAAAAAACCAGCGCCGAAATGTCCACATGTGGCCGAGCACCGATATGTTGTGCGCGGCCAGTTCGATCGATTCATCATCTAAATCCGGCAGGTCGCCGGTAGCCGCAATGCGGGCCAGCACTTCGATAAACAGGCCCGTGATGCGCAACTCGTTTTCCAGCACGCGCTTTTGCCACTGGGCCGGAAGAGAGCGGGTTTCCTGATAAATCAGCAAAATAAAATCGCTCATCCGGTCACAGACCAGAAAATATTCCCGTATCACTTCCGTCAGGGCTTCGACTCCGCCGCCGGCGCGTGACATGACATCTGTCACCAGGCGTTCGACCTCCGTATGGATGGAGTCGCAGACCAGGTAGAGAATGTCTTCTTTAGAGGCGATGTATTCGTACAGGGACCCGATCGAAAACCCGGCTGCCTGGGAGATCTGACGGGTGGTGGTTTTGTGAAACCCGCGGCGGATGAACAGCTGGACGGCGGAGTCGGCAATTTGCCGGCGCCTGCGCTCCACCAGATCGGGGTTTTTAATCTGGGTGGGGATGTCCTTGGTTCGGCTGGCTTCCGGCATGACGTCTCCAGACCGGGTATGGATAGTGGTTGTGCCCGCACGGCAGACCCACCGCAGCTGCCCGACGGCAAAGACTCCGTCAGCATGGGGCGTGTCGGACCGTTGAATCCGAGCGAGCGCTCATTCGAATGAGTATCATGGGAGGTTTTTACCTGTCAAGTTTTTCAATACACGCAATCCTTTGCCGGCGGAAGGGATCCTTGCACGATTTGTTTATATAATTATCTGTAATAATAATTAATAATTGTTTTTAGTCTAATTTCGGGCCGGATCGGAATCCAAGAAAAATGTTGACATCGGCGCTGGCCAGGAGGTAAGTATCATCTATCTGAGCGAGCGCTCAATCATATTTGTTCCCGGGGGGATGAGACGCCGTTTCGCCGGCCGCAGGCAGAACTGCCGGAGCCGACGGCCGGCTGCCGGCTGCACCTGTCGGGTGGATGCCGGATTGCTTCACAGGGGAGGTTGCGGTGGATTTCGACCTGACCAAAGAGCAGGAAATGATCCGCAAGGAAGTGCGCAAGTTCGCTCAAAGCGAGATTGCGCCGGTCGCCGGTGACCTGGATGAAACCGAGTCGTTCTCCGTTGAGTTGACCCGCAAAATGGGAGAAATCGGTCTGTTCGGCATGTTCGTTCCCGAAACTTACGACGGCCAGGAAATGGACTACCTCTCCTATATCATTGCGGTGGAGGAAATCGCGCGGATCGACGGCTCGCAGGCCGCCACCATCGCAGCCGGCAACTCGCTGGGAATCGGCCCGATCCATTACTTTGGAACCGAAGAGCAGAAAAGAAAATATCTGCCTCCACTGTGCCGCGGTGAAGGCACCTGGGGGTTCGGACTGACCGAGCCGACCGCCGGCTCCGATGCCGGCGGAAGCCAAACCGCAGCCACAAAGGACGGCAGCCACTGGGTGCTCAACGGCTCGAAGATTTTCATTACCAACGCGGCCAGCGATATGGCCATGGGCGTGACCGTTCAGGCCGTCACCGGCAGCAGGGCCGACGGTAAACCCGAATACACCTGTTTTTTGGTGGAACGGGGGATGCGCGGGTTCAAATCCGTTCCCATGAAGAAAAAAATGATGTGGCGCAGCTCCGACACGGCCGAACTCTATTTCGACGATGTCCGCATCCCTAAAGAAAATGTTCTGGGCAGGCAAGGCGACGGGTTTCACCAGATGCTCAAAACGCTTGACGGCGGCAGGCTGTCGATCGCAGCCATGGGGCTCGGCGGCGCCCAGGGAGCATATGAACTGGCGCTGAAATACGCCCGCAAGCGAGAGCAGTTCGGACAGCCGATATCCAAGTTCCAGGCCGTGGCGTTCAAACTGGCCGACTGCGCCGTTGAGATAGAGTGCGCCCGGAATTTGCTTTACAAGGCCTGCTGGTTGCGGGACCGCCGCCGTGCTTTTGAAATGACGGCATCCATGGCCAAGCTTTACTGCTCCGAAGTAATGGGACGGGTGGTGGATCACGCCGTTCAGATTCACGGCGGCTACGGCCTGATGAAGGAATACGAGGTGGAGCGGTTCTATCGCGACCAGAAGCTGCTGACCATAGGGGAGGGGACTTCCGAGGTGCAGCGGATCGTGATCAGCCGGTATATAGGGTGTTGAGCTGTCGGGCCGCGGGAAACACCGGAGGCCAATCACCAAACCTTACAGGAGTCCGATATGACAGACGACATACTGACCGTTGAAGAAGAAAAAGGAATCCTGCTTCTGACCCTCAACCGTCCGGAGGTGATGAATTCGCTGAACTTTGCCCTGCTGCGTGCCATCGGTGATAAGATCGCATCCGTTCGCCATCGAACCGATGTGCGCGTGGTGGTGATCACCGGCGCCGGGGAAAAGGCGTTTTGTGCCGGTGCGGATTTGAAAGAGCGCGCCACTCTGGGCCCGGAAAAGGTAAAAGAATTCATCCATACCATACGGGATCTGTTTACCGGCATCGAACTGCTGAGCAAACCGGTGATCGCCGCGGTCAACGGAATCGCCTTGGGAGGTGGAACCGAGCTGGCCCTGGCCTGCGACATCCGCATAGCATCGACCACCGCCACCATGGGCCTAACCGAAACCCGCCTGGCCATCATCCCGGGGGGCGGCGGCACCCAGCGGCTGCCGCGCCTGGTGGGCAAAGGAAAGGCCAAGGAACTGATTTTCACCGGCCGCCGGGTTGGTGCAGATGAAGCGCTTTCCATCGGCCTGGTGAACCGGGTGTGCCCGCCGGACGAACTGCTGGACGAATCCCGCAAAATGGCGGAGATGATCTGCGAAGCGGGCCCAATTGCCGTCGAGCAGGCCAAGCACGCCATCAACTACGGGCTGGAGACCGACCTGCACACCGGCCTGGCCATCGAATCGAACGCTTACTGGACGTGCATCCCCACGGAAGATCGGCTCGAAGGCCTGGCGGCCTTCAAGGAAAAACGCAAGCCGGTTTACAAGGGAAAGTAGCAATAGTGGCGCCGGGGAATTATTTATTCCGAAGCCTGCGGACTTGGTTTCCGAATCAATTTCGCAGCAGGGGATATCTGCTCACCGTTCCGCATTCCACCGATCGGTGGCTGCGGTCAGCCCCACTGCCCAATCACAGCAGCGAAAGTCCTCCGACAATGAAGTTTAAAATTTCCCGACATCCCCGGTCATCGATAATGGGGTCGGATCGACAGACACCACGGCAAAAGAAATCAAAATCAGGAAAGAGATTTTGAAAGCAATCATAAAAAGAGAGGAGTAAATGCCATGACAGAGTACGATTACTGGAAGATATTCCCGCGCATGCCGCACAAGGTGACCATCGGCGACATCACGGTGCGAGACGGATTTCAGCACCTGGAAAAGTTCATTTCCACGCGTGCCAAAATCTACTACTTGGAGCAGCTCGTTTTCGCCGGCTGCAAGAACATGGAGGTCACCAACCTGGCAAGCACCTATATCATGCCGCAGTTCAGCGACGCCGAGGAAGTGTTGGCCTACCTGCACAGCGACGTTTTTAAGAAGCGCTGCGAGAAAAGGGGCATCGATACCGCCGATCTTTGCTTCACCGCGGTGACGATCCGCGAATCCGGCGTGGATCGTGCCATTGCCCTGCGCGAAAAAGGCATCGGTCCAGACCGCTGTTTGATGATGGTCTCCACCGAAGAGGAGCATCACTTCGCCAACTCGGGAACCACGTTGCCGGAATACTGGAAGGAAGCAGCGCGCGCCACGAAAAAGTGCCGGGACGCGGGCATGAAGATGTGCGGCACGGTCAGCACCATCTGGGGAAGCCCCATCGCCGGCGCCACGGAACTCAAGGATGCGGTGGAGTTCACCAAGCGTTGGCTGGAGATCGGCGCTTCGGACATCGAGCATGCCGACCATGACGGCAGCGCGTCGGCCCCGCAGGTTTATCGCTACTACTCCATGATACTGGACGAAATACCGGACACCTCCCTGCACATCGCCCACTTTCACGAAACCAAGCGCGTGGCCTCGGCCTCGGTGCTGGCCGCACTGCAGGCCGGCATCACCTACTTTGAAGCCACTCTCGGCGGAATGGGCGGACAGCCGGCCAACTTCCTAGACGACTGCCCGGTGCCCGGGACCGGGGAGTACTACTACGACGATCCGCGCTTCGTGGGCCTGACCTGCCTGGAAGACATGCTGGTGCAAATCGACGAGATGGGCATCGAGCACGGCTATGACGTGGACCGTATCCTGTGGCTCGGACGACAGATGGAAAAAACCGTCGGCCACCGGCTGCGCTCGGAGGCTGCCATCAACGGACGCACGTTAAAAGAGGGGCATCCCAAATATGCGCGACCCGGGCTTGCCAAGCGCAAGGCCGACCGCAGCGAGAAGTCCGGGCAGAAAATTCCGGACGACTGGGCGTCCCGGGCAACATTGCCGGAGCAATATCGACCGTAGCCACACGTGAAGGGGGTGGCTGCAGCAGGTCTGAAACCCGGGCGCGCTCGCAAGGGGATTTATGATGAAAGCCATGGTTCTGGAAGGCGTTTGTGATCTGCGGCAAAACCAAACACCGCTGTCCGCGGTTGAAATGCCGGATCCGCTTCCGGGCCGCGGTGAAGTCCTGCTTCAGGTTACCGCCTGCGGCGTGTGTCACACCGAGCTCGACGAAATCGAGGGCCGCACACCGCCGCCGGTATTTCCGATCATACCGGGCCACCAGATCGTGGGCCGGGTGCTGGCATGCGGCCCCGGAGCTCAGCAGCACAAGGTCGGCGACCGCCTCGGCGTTGCCTGGATCCATTCCGCCTGCGGGCAATGCCAGCACTGCCGCAGGGGAGACGAAAACCTCTGCCCGCAATTTGTCGCCACCGGAAGAGACGTGCACGGTGGCTACGCCCGGCTGACCACCGTGCCGCAGCGGTTTGCACTTCCCATCCCCGAGGTGTTCACCGATATTCAGGCGGCGCCGTTTCTGTGCGCCGGCGCCATCGGCTACCGCTCCCTGCGGCTGACCGGGCTGCAGAACGGCCAGCGCCTGGGACTGACGGGATTCGGGGCATCGGGGCATCTGGTGTTAAAGCTGGTGCGATACCGATACCCGGACGCTCCCGTATATGTTTTTGCCCGAAACCCCAATGAGCGGGAGTTTGCACGGGAGCTGGGTGCCGTATGGGCGGGAGATACCGGCGATCGGCCGCCGGAGAGCCTCGATTGCATCATCGACACCACACCGGCCTGGAAGCCGGTGGTCGAGGCGCTCAAAAACCTCAAGGCCGGCGGGCGCCTGGTCATAAACGCCATCCGCAAGGAGGCCTTCGACAAAAAAGAGCTGCTTCGAATCGACTATCCGGATCACCTGTGGATGGAAAAAGAGATCAAATCCGTGGCAAACGTTGCGCGCCGGGACGTCACCGAGTTTTTGCAGATCGCCGCCGAAATTCCGTTCCTGCCAGAGGTGCAGGAGTACAGCCTCGAACAAGCCAACACGGCCCTGCTGGAATTAAAAAAGGGTAAGATTCGCGGCGCCAAGGTCCTGAACCTGGCATGAAAATCGATGCGAGCTGGGGATAAATGGCATCGCCAGCCGCAGCTATTGGAAGGGGAGACAAACATTACTCCCGTTGGTATTTGGATAAAAGCCGTTATTGTCGCATCGACCACTATCTGCAGGTGCTGCGGATACGGCCCGACTATGCCAGAGCGCACAACAACATTGGAATCATCCATACTCGAACGGGCGATATTGCAGGGGCGATTGCCAGTTTCCGGGAAGCGGTAAGAATAGACCCTGACTATGATCTCGCGAGGAAAAATCTGGAATGGGTTTTGTTGATGCACCAGAAAAGGCAGTGACGGAATCTATACATTTTCAATCGATCCATCTTCGTGGGCCCGTCTCAAGATATCTGTAAGTGGCTCACCGTTTAACGTAATGCGCCATGATATAAAACAGACAACCTCCTTGCCGGTTTTGAACGTCTATGCAACATGTCTGATTGATTATCGGAGGCATGCGCGTTGAACGGCGCACGCGCCTCCTTGGCCCCGTCACCGGCCAATCCTAATTCAGCACCTTGAACTCGTCGACATATAGAATTTTTTTATCATCCTTTATTTTAACCTTTCCGGTGATCTGGACCGTTTTGCCGGCATAGACCATTACGGTATCACCCATGTCGTCATGTGCAATATCATAAACGGTGCCGTCTTGGGCTTGAAGCGTCATGTCTTTGCTGACTTTTCCCGTAACGGTGGTTTTAGCAGCAAAGACCGGCGCTGCGAATATCAATATTGCCAGACCTGTTAACAATACTGCGATCGTTCTCCTGTTTTTCATAATCCCTCCTGACGTTTTCTCCGATCATCCGGCTGGTTTTGGCTTTTCCTGACCCACCCGTCAACAAGGGGCGCGCCGAGCGAAACGATGGATTTTGGATGAAATCCTGAACCTATTTGTTTTGATGAATGAGTAGATATTTAAACCAAATAAAAAAATCAATACATTTTTTGTATTTTGCCCACTTTTTTTATTTTCAGTAAATTTTTATTTTGGTTTATTAAATGAATGTCATTTATTTTAATTTTTATAGCAAACTCCTCTCTATTTTTACGGCAGATACCCACTTATCCCTCAAATATACATAAGGAGTATCTGATACAGATCTCTGGCAGGTTTTCTTTTCAATTTCGTGGCATTACTCCAAACTGCAGAAAAGTAGCCCAAATTTCGATGGCTGCTATCTGTCACTGCGAATATCGACAAAAAGGCCAACTACCGTATAGGGTAGTTGGCCTTTCACAATAAACGGCAGACCGTAAGTCCTCCGCTATTTTTTGTTCGGCAGCACCAGGTTCAGCACCACGCCGACGATACCGGCCAGACCGATCCCGCCCAGGGTAAAGATCGTCATCCCCCCGATACCGAACACCAGTATAATGGCCACAATGGACAGATTGCGGGCTTCGGTCAAATCATCGCCGGATTTGACCAGGGTGTTCAACCCTACGACGGTGATGGCCCCGAACAGCAGCAGCATGATTCCGCCCATCACCGGTGTGGGTATGGTTTGCAGCAGGGCGCCGAGTTTGCCGACGAAGGCCAGCAGGATGGCGAACACCGCCGCCCATGTCATGATCACCGGGTTGTAAACTTTTGTCAGGGTGACGGCCCCGGTAACTTCGGAGTAGGTCGTGTTGGGCGGGCCTCCCAGAAACGCTGCAAAAGAAGTGGCCAGACCGTCGCCGAGCATCGTGCGGTGAATCCCCGGTTTTGCCACGTAGTCTTTGCCGGTAACGCTGCCGATGGCCAGAATGTCGCCAAAGTGTTCGATGGCCGGTGCGATGGCCACCGGCACGATGAACACCACCGCCTGCCAGTTCCATTGCGGCAGCACGAATTTGGGAAACCCAACCCAGGGGGCCTTGACCACCGGGGACAGGTCGATGAGGCCGAAGGGGATCGATACCGCATAGCCGACGCCAATGCCGATGAGTATCGGTATCAACCGCAGCAGCCCCTTGGCCAGCAAAGAGACCAGGATAGTGGCCAGCAGGGTCACCATGGATACGATCATGGCGGTGTTTTGCGGCACCAGCACCGCGGACCCGTCACCGGTTTTGCCAATGGCCATGTATACGGCTACCGGGGCCAGAATCAGCCCGATGACCATGATCACCGGCCCGACCACCACCGGCGGCAGCAGGCGGTGCAGAAATCCGCTGCCGAAAAGCTTCACCCCAAGGCTCAGCAGCACATACAGCAGCCCTGCGGCAGCCAGGCCGCAAAGCGTACCGGGAATTCCCCAGGTTTGCACTCCGTAGATGATCGGGGCGATAAAAGCAAAAGAGGAAGCCAGAAATATCGGAACCATCCGCCCGGTAACCAGCTGAAAAATCAATGTGCCGGCACCGGCGGTAAACAGCGCCACATTCGGGTCGAGACCGGTGAGCAGCGGGACCAGAACCAGCGCGCCGAATGCGACAAAGAGCATCTGGGCGCCGATCAGCACGATTTTGTAATCCATCTTGTCCGCAGAAGTTGTGTTCGGGGGCATTGGACCTCCTCTCCTTTTTCTGTCGTTATTTGGTTCCGAATATCTTGTCCCCGGCGTCGCCGAGACCCGGTAGGATGTATCCGATGTCGTTTAATCTCTCATCGATGGATGCCACGTAGATGTCGATATCCGGGTGCGCGGCTTCCACCCGCCGGATGCCTTCCGGCGCGGCGACCAGAAACAACCCCTTGATCGTTTTGCAGCCCTCGGCCTTCAGCAGATCGATGGTGGCCACCAGGGTTCCGCCGGTGGCCAGCATGGGATCGACGATCAGAGCGATGCGCTCTTCGATGCTGCCGGTGAGTTTGACGTAGTATTTGACCGGCTCCAGGGTTTCTTCGTTACGGTACAGCCCGACGACACTGACCCTTGCCGAAGGGATCAGGTTCAGCACACCGTCCATCATGCCCAGACCGGCCCGCAGAATCGGCACCACGGTGATCTTTTTGCCCTTGATCCTTTCGACCTCTACGGGGCCGGCCCACCCCCGGATCGATTCCTTCTCGGTTTCCAGGTCTTTGGTTGCCTCATAGGTGAGCAGGTTGGCCAGTTCCGAAGCCAGATCCCGGAAATCCTTTGTGGTGATGGAATACTCGCGCATCAGGCCCAGCTTGTGCTTGATCAGCGGGTGTTCGACGATATGTACGGTCACGGCAGTCTCCTTGGACCCTTGGTTGCAGTGGATGGGCGAAGGCAGGCAGTAAGGGGATGCCGGAACAGTGCCAGGTCGGCGGTTTTCAGGGGCAAGGTTCAGGCAAAAAAAAGCCCCAACAGCTGCCATGCGACAAGAGTTGGGGCATCCCTTATATGGTATAACTGCTTATGTCAAGAAGTCATCGGCCAGTAGCGACAGGAAACCGAAGCCGGTAAATCGCAGGTGAAGACTAGCTTACCGCTTCAAAAAAACGCCCGGGTCAATCGGGAGAAAAGCGGATCACTCCCAACGGGCGGGTAAAGGTAAAGGCAAACGGATCGGCGACCAGAGCCTTGCCGGCCGCGGGCACGTTTCTGCCGAGGGCGCTGAACGGTAGGGAGACAACGAAAATAGCCGAGCCCACGATGGTGGCTGCAGCGCCGAAAGGCCGCAGGAAAAAGAGGTCATAGGTCATCGCGCCGGCACTGGGTTCTCTTTTTTCGATTTGGACCTGCGCGGATGCCGGTGCGGCCAGCACAACCGATACCAGCGCCACGGTCACCAAAACAACAATGGAATGTTTGACCAGTTTGTGCATATATACCTCCTTGCCCGAACGCCGGTGAACCGACCGGCATGCGGCATGAGAGTTAATCACCAAGTGCGTATTATACTATATTGTCGGGAAGTTAGCAACTGTTAAAATGAAGCAGCGTGCAGCGTTCATTGAAGTGGCCGTGGCCCTTCCGGTTTTCGGAACGTTCACCTACGCCGCCAAACAACCGTCGGCGGCGCCCGTCGGGGCAGGTCAACGGGTGCTGGTGCCCTTTGGCCGCCGCCGGGTCACCGGTTATGTTCTGGGAGAGACGGCCGCGGACAAACACCTGGAGATCAAACCGATCACGGATGTCTTGGATGATGCTCCCTTTTTCCCGCCGCAGATGATCCCGTTTTTCCGCTGGATTGCGGATTACTACCTCCATCCGCTCGGTGACGTGATTCGTTCAGCCCTGCCGGCAGGGGTCAATGTCACCGAAACCGCTGTGTGCACCCTCACTGCCGCGGGCAAGGCGGCCCTGCTGGAGGGCAGGACCGATGATGCCGAGCGGGCGGCGCTGGTGCTGCTGCAGGAGTCCGCACTGCGGATCAAGCCCCTTGCCCGGGCCCTGGATACCCACCCTTCCGGCGGTTTTTTGCGCAAGCTGCGGGAGAAGGGGTGGATTGCAATGGAAAGAAAACTGACCGGCGGCCGGGTGCGGTCGAAAACCGAACGGTTTGTCCGGGCAGCCGGCGATTCTCCGAACGTCGGTAAACTGACCGCGCAGCGCGAAAAGATCCTGCATCTGCTGCAAACCGCCGGTGAGATGTCGCTGCGGGAGCTGATCGCCGCGTTGCCCACCACCGCAACCACGGTCAGGGCCATGGCCAAGGCGGGGGTGGTGGAAATCTTCGAGCAAAGCGTATACCGGGACCCGTTCGGGGAGACCGTCGACGCGGACACGGCCCGTCTGCCGACCGAGGAGCAGCACAGCGCGATTTCCCGCGTCCTGCAGTCCCTGGGACGCGGTTTCGGAGCCTTTTTGCTTGCCGGTGTGACCGGCAGCGGGAAGACCGAAGTCTATATGCAGATTGCAGAGCGTGCGGTCCAAAGCGGGAAAACGGTTCTCGTTCTGGTCCCGGAGATCGCCCTGATATCACAGATGGAAAGAAGGTTTCGTGCGCGTTTCGGGGACCGCATCGCCGTATTGCACAGCGGCCTGTCGGACGGTGAACGCTATGACCAATGGCTGCGCATCCGCAGCCGGGAGGCCGCTATCGTGCTGGGTGCACGATCGGCCATATTCGCACCGCTTATCGACATCGGCCTGATTGTCGTCGACGAAGAGCACGACAGTTCCTACAAGCAGGAAACCAATCTGCGCTACAACGCGCGCGATCTGGCGGCAGTGAGGGCCAAGATGGAAGACTGCGTCGTGCTGTTCGGATCCGCCACCCCTTCGGTCCAGGCCTATTACAACGCCAACCGGGGCAAACTCATCGAGATTCACCTGGAAAAGCGGGTGGAGGAAAGGCCCCTGCCGGAGATCACCGTGGTCGACCTGCGCGAATCGAGGGACCAAAGAGGTATTCGACGGTTTTTAAGCGATGAGCTCTCCGCAGAGATTTCCGCAGTGCTTGACCGCGGGGAGCAGGCACTGCTTTTTTTGAACCGACGCGGGTTTGCCAGTTTTGCCGTGTGCGCCCATTGTGGGGAAGCGGTAAAGTGCAAGCACTGTGATATCTCCATGACGCTGCATCAGGCCGCTGCCGCATACAAATGCCACTACTGCGGATTTGTTCGGCCGGCCGGTGTTGCCTGCGGCAGCTGCGGAGCCGACCGGATCCGCCACCTGGGCCTGGGCACCGAAAAAATCGAGGAGACCCTGAAAAAAAAATTCCCCGAGGCACGGGTGGCCAGAATGGATCGGGACACGACCGGGCGCAAGGGTGCGCTGTTGCGGATTCTCAAAGACCTTCACGATGGTCGCATCGACTTGCTGGTGGGAACCCAGATGGTTGCCAAAGGGCACGATTTTCCCAATATTACCCTGGTGGGAATCATCTGCGCCGACCTGTCACTGAGCCTGCCCGATTTTCGGGCCAGTGAGCGTTCCTTTCAGCTGTTGGCCCAGGTGGCCGGGCGCGCCGGACGCGGGCAAAGCCCCGGCAGGGTCATTTTGCAAACCTACAACCCGGAGCACTTCAGCATCGTTGCCGCCCGCAATCAGGATTTCAAGGCGTTCTACAGCGAAGAGATCCGGTTCCGGCAGGCCTTGAACTATCCTCCTTTTTCACGGATGGTGCAGTTCATGGTTTCCGGGCCGGACAAGAAGCAGACGGCTGCCCATGCGCTGCGGCTGGGGGAGCTGTGCCGCCGTCTGCAGCAGCGTACCGAGGAATTTTCCCGGTCGGTGGAAATCCTTGGCCCCATAGAGGCGGCATTGACGAAAATTGCAGGTCGGTATCGCTGGCAGCTTCTGACCAAGGGTGCCGGCGTTCGCCCCCTGCACCGATTTGCCCGGGCGTTGCTTTCGGAAAACCAGGCTTTTTTTAACCACCGTGGTGTTCACATCACCGTGGATGTCGATCCGCTGTTCGTGATGTGATCTCGGTATTTGCGGCAGGGCCGGTGATTGCCAAGCAGGTGGTTTTGCTGATATACTGAAACTCTATCTTCTAAATGCGCCTCAGGGCCCGGTGCTGCGCCGGGGAACGGATAGAATTGCTCTCATGCGATCGCGTATTTTCGTGTGCTCGGCTTTCTCGCTACCTGCCGTCATAGGCTTTGCGCTGCAATCTGGACCCTGATCCGCCGTTTTTGAAATAGATTTGTCTGTGAGAACCGAAATCCCGGCCATACAGGAGAAATGGATGAAATTCCGCAATCAAAGCGGTTTGACCGTGCTGGCTGCCGTGCTGCTGTTTTTTACCCTGCAGCCAGGCTGCGGTGCGGGCGAGCAGCCGTACACATCGGTTTTAGAAGGTGTTTCGTTTGTCGACAACGCCGCCGGGCTGGCGGCGGGCGCGGATTCCGCATTGGAAGAATTGCTGCAAGAGCTGCTCGCAGATCCGTCTGTGTCCATCGAAATCAGGTGCACCGTCGCTTCCTCCGGTGATGAAAACCAAGATGCCAGGCTTAGCCGGGACAGGGCCCAAACCTTGCGGCGTTGGCTGATGAACCGGGGGGTTGCATTTTTCCGGCTGCAGATCGCCGATTTGCAGACGTCCACAGCCGCGGACGTGTCTGCAGTGCCGGCAGAAACCCGGGAGATTGAAGAAGAGCGGGTCGAGATTACGCGTATCCGCAAATCGTTTCCGATCGCCGATATTCCGGCCTCCGCCTTTCGGTTTGAACCGGTCGTCGACGGTCAGGAAGTCCTCCACGATTTCCAGCTGTTTAACAAAGGCGACGCTCCGCTGAACATCAGCAAGGTCAGGACCGGCTGAGGGTGCACGGCGGTCTCGTATCCGAGACAAATTCCTCCCGGGCAGGAGGGGAAAATCACCATCAAGGTCGACACCAATGGATGGGGGGGCAGCCGGCTGAGCAAGAAGATCCATGTTTACACCGACGACCCCACAAAGCCGGTGATCGAGCTGAGCGTGCTCGGGGAGGTGAGGCGGGTGGTCACCGTTATCCCGGCAAACGTTCGACTTTACGGTTCGGCCGGCACACAGCTGCGGCAGACAGTCTCCATCGTGCCGGAAAAAGACTTTGCATTTAAAATTGTGAAAGCCGCGGCGCGCGACGGCAGCAACATCGGCTACCGCCTGCAGGAGGAGCAAAACGACAGCCGGGTCACCTACCTGCTGACGGTGGAAAACCTCAAAGCGGAGCAGGGGCGCTACACCGACCGGATCGAGCTGACCACCGACAGTGCCTACAAACCCATGATTCACATCAACGTCCACGCCCGGATAGGGGCGCCCAAGGCCGTTGAAAAAAAGTAACCCGGTTTTTCCCGGCAGCGCCGCATCTGCTGTTGCAACGGTACCCGATGATCTCACAGAAGCTACACAATATTCGAGTCGTCGCCTTTGATTGTGACGGCGTCATGTTTGACACCTCCGATGCCAACAGGGCTTACTACAACAACCTGCTCGAGCATGTCGGCAAACCGGAGATGACGCCCGGACAGTTTGCCTTTACCCACATGCATACCGTGGACGAGTCTTTGATGTACCTGCTGCCGGATCCGGCCCTGCGCAAAGCGGCGATGTCGTATCGAAAAAAGATGAGCTACCGGCCCTTTTTGCAGCTGATGAGACTGGAGCCGGATTTGAAGCCCTTGCTCGGCAAGCTCAAACCCGCTTATCAGACCGCCATCGCAACCAATCGATCCGACACCATGGATCGGGTGCTGCAAACCCATAATCTGGCAGGGCTGTTCGATATGGTGGTCACAGCCATGGACGTCCCCCGACCCAAACCCCATCCTGATCAACTGGAAAAAATCGCCCGGCGGTTTGGCATCGAGCCGCGGCAGACCCTTTACATTGGCGACTCCGAACTGGACCAGGCGGCCGCCGCATCGGCGGCCGTTCCTTTCGTGGCATACAGAAACGCATCCCTGGCAGCCGACTTTCACATCAACCGCCTGGGAGAGGTTGCGGATATACTGCACATCTAGCGTGGCGGCTTCACGCTGGTTATCCCATAGAGTCGAGAACAAATCCCGGAAGCTGCGGGGTGACATCCGAGTGGACAGATCGGCTGAGCAAAACCATTTGCACCTGCTGCGGATCGGTGTGCTGCTGTTTTTCATGGCGGCTGCCTCCGCGGCCGCCCAGCAGCCGGACGGCGGCAGCCCTGCCGGCAATGGGCCGGATCGCAGTGAAGCCCGGGTACCGGTTCTGGAAACAGCCGTGCTGCCGACGAACGAGTCCGACCAGGTTTGGATCACCAATCGCAGTTATCGCCAGATCTTCGAACCGTATTTGTTTCCCCAGGGCCCGGTATTTGTAACCGGAGATGCTGTGCTGCAGGCATTTCATGTGCTGCTGGCACAGTCGGTGGACCGGTTTGAACAGGCCGGGGCAGCCTGTCTGCAGCAGGCCCTTCGACTCATGCGCCGGCAAGGGGCCGCCAAGCAGCAAGAAGCTGAAACGGCGGATTCCGGAAGAGCCGCCGGATCACCGGAAGGACGGGCGGGCGGACCGGAAACGGCGGATTCCGGTTATCAGGGACTGCGGCAACGGGCCCGGCTGCGTGCCCGGATCGTGATCGCCGTTGCGCAGCAGCTGATCGGGGAAGACGAACCGGCGCTCGATCCGGATATCGCCGCTATCGTCGAAACCGAGGTGCGCAGGGTCGCGGAGGCTGACGGAGTCCATTTGCCCGAATGGTTCGGAGCCGCAGACGACCTGTTCGACGGCATCGATTACTCTGTTTTTCGGCCCCACGGATACTATCGGCAATCAGAGACGCTGAAGCGCTACTTTCGAACCGTCCGTTGGCTGCAGTCGATCCCTTTCCGTGTCGACAGCGACGAAGAGCTGCTGGCCATTCTGCTGCTGTCCGGGGCCCTTACATCCACGCAGCGCGCGGACAGCGACGCTCGCCGAACAGCGGAAAACTATCTGCGGTGCTTCCGGGATCTCTTCGGCCGCAAAGATGACCGGGATTTGCTTTTTGCTGCCGCGATCCTCAAGGATCGGCCGGCCGATCTGGATACCGTGCGGCAGCACCTGCAGTCGGTCGATGGCATGCCGGCCGAAGAGATTCAGCACTGGAACCCGGATCCCCACCGGGCCGCTTTGTTCATCATATCCCCCAGCCGTTTGCCGGACGAGCAGTTTTTCCAGAGGCGTCAGGAGTCCGAAAATCTCATCTACGCCGACCCGAGCGGACTGGAGATCAGCGCCCTGCTGGGCAGCGGCTATGCCCGCAGCCAGCTCGATTTGCGACTGCCGGTTGCCTACCGGCAATTCCTGCAGGCCGAGATCGAACGGTTTGGCATGGAAATGGCATCCGACGGCCTTTACACCCAGTACCTGCGAGCTGTGGCCGCCCTGCTCGATCCACCGGAACCGGATGCGCCGGCATTCACGAGAGGGACGGCCTGGAAAGCAAAGAGCTGCAATGCTGCGCTCGCCGGCTGGGTCCTCATGCGGAAGCTGCTGCCGGTAAACCGGAGCCCGGCGGGCGAAGCCATCGAGGAGGTCTTCACCGAAGTGCCGGCGGGCTTTGTGGAACCCGACCCGGAGTTTTTCGACCGCTTGGGAGAACTGTCCCGGCGGGCCGCGAATATCTTCGATCGCTGCAGCGCACTGCCGGAACCCGCAGCGCAGTTTGCGGCCTGGTTGCGGCAGTTCGAGCGCCTGCTGGCAGAGGACCGATTTCCCGGTGGATCCGACGATGCGCAGGCGCTGTCTTCGCAAGAGCGGGAGGCTGTCGAAAAATCCCTGGCGATACTCTCGACACTGGAGGACCGGCGGGCTGACGCAGCCACCGGTGCCGGCCGGAAAGATTTACTTCGTAAGGCGGCTGCGGATGTGGCCGAATCGCTGATCAGCGGAGAATACGATCAGGACCCGGCCTATCAGGCGCTGGTGATTGAGTCCGGGCTGGACCTGAAACAGCGCTGGCAACAATTGCACGCGATATGTCGCAGGCTTGAAGTGATGGCCCACAAGCAGCTGCGGAAAGTGGCCTTCAACGAAAAGGAAACCTACTTTCTCAACGATTTCGGATTCGCCCTGGCGGCCGTGATGCTCTACGGCGGTGACAGCTACCGGCGCCCGCGAGACGATGCCCCGGCAGCGTTCACCTATTTCTTCGATCCCCGATCGAAGAAGCACCTGCATGCCGCCGTTGCCCGCCCCCGGGAGATCATCGTAGCCTATCCGACCGATGGCCGGTATCTGATTTGCCGCGGCGCCGTGCTCCCGTACTATGAGTTCATCGCCACAACGGATCTTTCCGACGAACTCTGGCGCCGGCGGTTGGACAGTGACGAGCGGCCTTCTCCCTTGCGTTGGCTCGATCCGGTGATGCAGTCCGGGGATCCGGTGAAAAGCTGGCGGAGGATCGGAACGCCGAAGCAGGGCGCAACACCGGCCGTGCAGTAGGTCCGGCCGCCGGGCGGATGCCGGGTTCACGCAATATCAACGCTTGCTTTGCGGTAGGCGGGAATTGACGATCCGGCCGGTTTGCCCGCGCGGGGCGGCGTCACTGGTTGCCGAATCCGTTTTGCCCGCCGCAGTCCGGGCATTGCCACGTAATCCCGTTGCACGTCATCCCCCACTGGTTTTCCAGCATGCAGTTCTGGCAGATGTGAAACCCGCAGCGACATCGCCAGCAGAATGGCACTGCCGCCGAGCAGCAGTGACACACCGAAAGCGATGAACCCCTGCGCCTGGTTCGAGAGCGTTTTTGGCTGGAACGGTTGACGGTCATGGATCTGTCGATTGGCCCCTGCGGTGCTTCTCTCACCCATCTGTTCAGCCCGGGTGATGAAACGAATTCAAACTTTCCGATTGTATTATCGCCATCGAATCAAACCCCGTCAAGCTGCGCTGCGCTGCCGGCTTGCCCTTTCCCCGGGCCTTCTTGTTGTTTGCCGACAACCGTGCTATTACGTGCGATACGTTGCAGCCGGACGGCTGACATCGTGATTTTGCGGGGATGCGAAAACCCGCAGCGTCACACCAATGCAGCACAAAGCCAGGGGTTCTATGCAGCCGAAGAAAAAGCTCTATCTGATTGACGGCACCGCCTACGTTTACCGGGCGTTTCATGCCATCCGCAGCCTTTCCACTTCAAGGGGCATGCCCACCAATGCCGTTTTCGGTTTTACGCGCATGTTGATAAAACTGATGCAGGACCGGCAACCCGAGTATGCCGTGATGCTCTTCGATGCCAAAGGCCCGACCTTTCGCCACGAGCGGTTTCCGCAGTACAAGGCGAACCGCCCGCCCATGCCCGAGGATCTGGTGGCCCAGCTGCCGATCATCAAGGAGGTCACCCAGGGCTTTAATTTCCCGGTCCTGGAAATGCCGGGATTCGAAGCCGACGATCTGATCGGAACGCTCGCCCGGCATGCCGCCGCCGCCGGATTCGATGTGGTGATGATCACCGGAGACAAGGACTTTGTCCAGCTGATCACCGATCAGGCCACCGTATGGGATCCGATGAAAGATGAGGCGCTTGATCGCAAGGGTGTCGAGGAGAAATTCGGACTTCAGCCGAACCAGATGGTCGACGTGATGGGGCTTTGCGGAGACGCGGCCGACAATGTCCCCGGGGTTCCGGGAATCGGTATGAAAACCGCCCTGTCTCTGATCCAGGAGTTCGGCAGCATGGACAACCTGTACGAGCGGCTGGAATCGATCTCCCGCGAAAAGCAGCGCCGGAAACTGGTCGACTACAAGGACCAGGCCCTGTTGAGCCGCGAGCTGGTCACCATCGACACCCGGGTGCCGCTTTCGTTCGATCCGGACGCATACCGCCTCAAAGCCCCGGACAGCGACCGCCTGGGTCGGCTGTTCCAGCAGCTCGAATTCCGGCAACTCCAGCAGGCTTTTGCCGCACAGCGACCCAGGTGCGAGAAGAACTACCAGGCGGTGATGAACCGGGAGCAGTTGCTGCAGCTGAAAAAAACCCTTGAACAAGCCGGCCTCTTCGCTCTGGATACCGAAACCACCTCCCAGAATCCGCTGGAGGCCAGGCTGGTGGGGCTCTCCTTTGCCGTAAGGGACGATGAGGCCTTCTACATCCCGATCGGCCACCGGTATTTAGGGGTTCCCGATCAACTCGGGTCCGAAGAGGTTCTGCAGAGCCTGAAGGATCTGCTGGAAAATCCGGAACTGAAAAAGGTCGGACAGAACATCAAGTATGACTGGCTGGTGCTGGGCCGCTGCGGCATCGAACTCGCAGGCGTTGCCTTCGACACCATGCTGGCTTCTTATTTGCTGAATCCGTCGAAAAGGGCCCACAACCTGGATCAGATCGCACTCGATTTTCTCGGCCACAAGACGATCACCTACCAGGATGTGGCCGGCAAGGGCAAAACTGCCAGATCCTTTGACCAGGTGCCCCTGGAGGAGGCCGTTCCTTATGCTTGCGAGGACGCCGATATCACCCTGATGGCCAGAGGCGTGCTGGACGGCCGGCTGCGGGAGATCGGACTCACTGCACTGATGGCAGAAGTGGAAATGCCGCTGGTGCCGGTGCTGATGCGGATGGAAAAAAAAGGCGTGAGGGTCGACCGCGAGAAGCTGCGCGAACTTTCAAAGTCGTTTGAAGCGAGACTTCATCGGCTCGAATCAACGATCTACGAGGTGGCGGGACAGCGGTTCAACATCAAGTCCTCCCAACAGCTCGGGACCATTCTGTTTGACCGGCTCAAATTACCGGTCCAGAAGAAAACGCGCAAGAAGACGGGCTATTCCACCGACGTGAACGTTCTCAGCGAGTTGGCCAAGGAGCACGAACTTCCTGCGTTGATCCTCGAGCACCGGAGCCTGGCAAAGCTCAAATCCACTTATTCGGATGCCCTGATGGAGCTCATTCATCCGGACACCGGCCGAATTCACACTTCGTACAACCAGACCGTTGCTGCGACCGGTCGTTTGAGCAGTTCCGATCCAAACCTTCAAAACATTCCGATTCGCACCGAGGAGGGGCGGGAGATCCGGCGGGCGTTTGTCCCCGAACCGGGTTGGCAGCTGCTGTCCGCGGATTATTCCCAGGTCGAGCTGCGCATCCTGGCCCACTACAGCGGCGACGAAACGCTTATCCGGGCCTTTATCGAGGACGAGGACATTCACACCCGCACGGCCGCCGAAGTCTTTGAGGTCGTTGCCGAGCAGGTCTCCTCCGATTTGCGGCGGCAGGCCAAGGCCATCAATTTCGGCATTATCTATGGCATGAGCCCGTTCGGACTTTCCAAACAGTTGGGCATCAGCCAGAAGATGGCCAAGGTGTACATCGACAATTACTTCTCCAGGTACCCGGGTGTGCGGCGTTTTATGGAACAAACCGTAAAGGAGGCCAGAAAGACCCGGCGCACCGACACGCTGCTAGGCCGTATACGGCTGCTGCCGGACATCGCCAGCTCCAACCACAACCTGCGCCAGTTTGCCGAGCGCACGGCCATCAACACACCGATACAGGGTACGGCTGCCGATCTGATCAAAATCGCCATGATCCGCATCGACAAGGCCCTGCGCGAGCAGCGCATGAAGACCGCCATGCTGATTTCGGTTCACGACGAGCTGGTATTCGAAGTGCCGCCCGCAGAGCACGAAACGGCCGGCGAGCTGATTGCCGGAATCATGGAAGGGGTCTGGGATCTCAAGGTGCCGCTGAAGGTAAACATCGCCTGGGGACAGAATTGGGCGGAAGTCCACTGATCATTCGCGTGAAATGCGGCCATTTGAAGGACTCGCCGGCCCGGCGATCATGGTTTGGGCTCCGGGTCGCTTTCCTTTCCAGCCGAGTCTTTTCCCTCATGGACCGTATCGGCAACCGATCGGTAGATATTCTGGAAGGCATCTCTGAATCCGGCCGGCGACACTCTGCCGGTTTCGATAAACTTGACGACGATCTCTTTTGCCGTTCGGAGAATCTGCTCTTCGATGGAGGCCATGGCGTCCTGCTGGTTTTCTTGTTTCGTTGGTCGCTGGTGGGCGACAGGTCCGGTTTGCCAATGATATTGAACTGTTATCAGAAACACCCGTACCTGTCAAGCCCGCTGCGTCAGGCCCGCTATCCCATGGATTGACATCGGTTGCAGAATCCTTTATCTGAACTGTCACCTCTTGCAGAAAGGTTCGCTGCGATATGGTTCGACCTGTTCTTCGCGAGTGCCGGAAAAGCGGACGGCTGGTGATAGTGACGGCCCTGTTGGCGGTGGTCTCGGCCTGCTCCCTTGGTTCGAGCCGCAGCGGCCCGATCGGTCCCGACCAGCTGCCGGCATCGAATACCGGCGCAAGGCCCTACAAAAAAATCGGCGTGGCCCCTTTCGAAGTGCGCACCCAGCACACGGATTCCTACAGCCGGGAGCTGATGCATTCCTACGTTCTGGGTGCGATTCGCACCGAGTGTCAGGGCATCATATTCGTGCAGCCCTCGGACGAAGATTATCCACCGGTGCTGCGCAGCCTGCCCCGGCTGGAGTCCGGCAACCTGGACAATCTGCAGGTCGCCATCGCAGGCCGGCAGCTGGGCCTCAACGCTGTGCTGGTCGGGACCTTGACCAGCGTGGGAACGGAGGAAAAGGATTGGGGCATCTGGTGGTTGAAGCAAAATCGCCATTATGTTGGGGTGCAGATCCGAATCGAGGTTTTCGACACGGAAACGGCCACCAAGCTGGTGGACGAGGTCGCCGCCAGGCAGGTTCGGATCGATGAGGCCGATGTGGAGATGATCGAACAGCAGGATCGCATCGACAGTGGTTTTATCGAAGAGATTCTGGAAGTCATCGCCCAGAAATTGGACGATGACATCTGCGAGGCGATCGGCGATCAGCACTGGAAGAGCTATGTCCTTAGCGCCGACCCCGAACAGCTGTGGATTGCCTCCGGCAGCCGGCACGGGCTGCGGCCCGGGCTGGTTCTGGAAGTCTTCGACAGCAATACCGTCATGGAAGGTTTCGGCGGGCACAATTACTTCAAGCCCGGCCCGAAGGTTGCGGAAGTAAAACTGGTGGAAGTCCAGCCCCAGCGTTCCAAGGCAGTCGTGCTCACCGGAGGGGACATAAAGCCGCTGAGCCCGGTGAAGTTCAAACAATAGTCCTGTCTGCCTCCTGCCCCGCGTGCTGTGCGGTCTTTCCGATTTCCCGATGGGATCCGGAGAGCACGCTGCGGTACTCCTCGATAAGCTCCAGCGCCTGTTTTTCCGAAGCGAGTTGCTTGATCGACTCCCTGAATCGGCTGCTTTGCTGCATGCCCCTGACAAACCAGCACAGGCGACTGCGCATCATGCGGCAGGCTCGCTGTTCGCCGTAATAACGGACGGCCATCCGCAGGTAGCGGATCATCCGGTCGAGCCGGTCATGCGGATGGACGCGCGGCATTTCTCCGCCGCCGCGAAGGGCCAGGTAATGCGCGAAAATTCCCGGATCACTGACGGCCGCCCGACCGATCATGATCCCGTCGCAGCCGGTTTGCGCCATCATTCGAATGGCGTCTTGCGGGGTTTCGATGTCCCCGTTGCCGATAACCGGAATGGAGACCGACTCCTTGACCTTGCGGATGATCTGCCAATCCGCGCGACCCCGAAACCCCTGGACGGCTGTGCGGGGATGCACGGCGATGGCGTCGACGCCGCCGTCTTGTGCGATCTTCGCTGTGGCAACCGCCTGCGCCCCGGAGGGCTCCCAGCCACTGCGGATTTTGATGGACAGCGGGATGTCGACGGCCCTGCGGACGGCCCGGATCAGTTTTGCGGTATCATCGGGGCAGCGCATCAAAGCGACACCGGCTCCTGTTTTGATCACTTTTTTGACGGAACAGCCGAAGTTGATGTCCAGGACGTCGGCTCCCGAGTCGGCCACCATCTGGGCTGCATCGGCCATGATCGCCGGCTTGGCACCGAAGATCTGCACCGAAAGCGGCTTTTCTTCCGGCCGACTGGAGAGCATCTGAAGGGTTTTGTCATTTTTGAAGACCAGCGCGTGGGAGCTGATCATCTCCGAGCAGACCAGGGCGCAACCCGCTTCTCTGGCCAGCATCCGAAACGGCAGATCCGTGATGCCGGCCAGAGGGGCCAGGACAGCATTGTTTTCCAGCGGTAGTGAGCCGATCTTCATGATGGATTCGCGTAACAAAACAAACAGTTATGGTAACACGGGTGATCCCGGTACGATCCGATGTCCGACGAAACCCGGCACCCGCACCCCTGGCGGACGCGCTGGCCGGAGTCTTTGCGCAGCGACAGTTTGCCGCCATACACCGCCGCCAGCACATCGTTCGGAATGCACGAACTCTGCCCGATGCGCGAGCCGGGCGGCAGCGATTCGAACAGCTCTTTTTCGCAGCACAGCGACAGCGTGATGTCTTTTGCCCGCAGCAGCTCTTCCATGTGCAGCAGGCTTGCGATCTTCCGACCGTTGTGCGGCTCCTCGAACCGCATACCGGGCAGCCGCGCCACCCGCTTGCGAACCTTTGCATACAGGTCCACAAAACTGGTGATGCAGCGCTGGATACCGGCCCGCGCGGCAACTTCGGAAATACGGTCGAGGTGTACCAGGTTGTGCTGACGTTCGCCGTTTTCCGATCTGAAAAAACAGATCGGGTCGAATCGCCAGTGGATCACCCGCGGGTCGAAACGGCGACTCAGCGCCTCCAGCTGCCGCAGGCGTTCAGCCAGCGGCGGCACCCGCGGTTCGAGCAAGGGAACCTCCGAGTTCAGGGTAAAATTAAAAAACAGGTTAAAGCCGCGCCGGAGCAGTTTGTCGCCGATATCTTGCTTGAGAAACGGGCCGAAATCCTTGGACCAGAACACGATGGTGTGAACCCTGTCCGTGGTGGCCGGAACTACGGAAACCTTTTGGTTATAGGGATTGGGCACTTCAAAATATCCGCGAGTGATCCGGTCCATGAACCAATCCAGGTAAAACGCGGGAATGTCGGTTCTTCTGGAAGCGGAGATCACGATTTGCCGTTCATCGACCATGGCAATCATTGCTTTAGTAAGGAACCTGTTTCAGAAATAGTAGATCAGGGTTCAGAGCAAGGCGCGGGTCGGTGAAAAAGCGGAGCATACACGGTAGTATGTGAGCATTTTGAACCGATCCGCAACGCAGCTCTGGGCCCTTGGATACATTTCTGGGATAGCTTCTAGTCTTTTTTCAGATCCTTGAGAGAAATCAGCTTCCCGCCGCTTTTTTTGGCGGCCGTCTGGATGGTTTTCTCATCCGGCGCCGGCTCCTGCTCCGGCGCCTCCACCTTTTCAAGGCGCATGCGTTTGCCGTTCATCGTAAATTCCGTGCCGTCGATGTAGACATCCCTCAAAATCCAGGTGACCACCTGCACGGGGATCTGCAGCAGCAGCATCCGCACATGATACCAGCTCGGCTTTGTGTCGGGCAGAATCCCTTCGATTCTGGCGAAACTCAGTGGCTGATCTTCCAGGTAGATTAACACGATGTCATTTTCCGCCGTCATTTTTCCGCATTCCTTCCTGCCGCGTGCCTGCTGTCGATTTACCTGCTCCTGCCTGTCGATTCCATGGCGGGACCTACAGAAAATAGTATGGTTGAGCTGTTCTGTAAACCCGAATGTCGGTCGATCGCCCCGCTGTGGCGTGCCGCCCGCGGCAGTGGCCGGCCTCTGCGGGTTGCCGGACGCATTCCCCCCCCCCCCCC
>Ga0209536_100000249_pt1 | contig 85257 bp, 81 predicted proteins | sample DeeMarSeWOR28_12_FD_187461 | JGI IMG/M metagenome (GOLD analysis project Ga0209536, IMG submission 187461) | Marine sediment microbial communities from White Oak River estuary, North Carolina - WOR-2-8_12 (SPAdes) (version 2) | ecosystem: Environmental > Aquatic > Marine > Intertidal zone >... | reverse complement strand
ACCGCCTGGAAGGAGGTGATGGAACCGGTCTTGGTGGAGGTGATGCGTTCCTGCAGCACACCCATTTCCTCGGCCAGCGTCGGCTGGTAACCCACCGCGGACGGCATGCGGCCGAGCAGTGCGGATACCTCGGTGCCGGCCAGCGTGTAACGGTAGATGTTGTCGATGAACATGAGCACGTCGCGGCCATCATCACGGAAGTGCTCGGCCATGGTAAGACCGGTAAGCGCGACACGCAGGCGGTTGCCTGGTGGCTCGTTCATCTGGCCGTAGACCAGCGATACCTTGTCGATGACGCCGCCTTCCTTCATCTCGTGGTAGAAGTCGTTGCCCTCGCGGGTGCGCTCGCCAACACCGGCAAACACGGAATAGCCTGAGTGCTCGACGGCGATGTTGCGGATCAGCTCCATCAGGGTCACGGTCTTGCCGACACCTGCGCCGCCGAACAGGCCGATCTTGCCGCCCTTGGCGATGGGCATGATGAGATCGATGACCTTGATACCGGTTTCGAGGATTTCCACCGAGGCGGCCTGCTCGGCAAAGGTCGGTGCGGCACGATGGATCGGCAGGCTGACCTCGCTGCCGATGTCGCCCTGTTCATCCACCGGGTTGCCAAGGACGTCCATGATACGGCCCAGCGTCTTCTCGCCGACCGGCACCATGATCGGGTCGCCGGTATTCATCACCGCGACGCCGCGCTGGAGGCCATCAGTCGAACCCATGGCAATGGTGCGTACCACGCCGTCGCCGAGCTGCTGCTGCACCTCGAGGGTCAGACCCGCGGTTTCGACCTTCAGGGCATCGTACACCTTCGGTACGCTGTCGCGCGGGAACTCCACGTCGACGACCGCGCCGATGATTTCAACAACGTTACCTGCACTCATGATGTTTTCCTCGATATCTCTGTATTCTGTCTTGTGTAGGAGCGGCTGCCGCCGTGATCAAGCGCGAATCAATCCGTTCCTGCATGAAATTCATTCCCTGTCGACCGGTGCGTCACACCGCGGCCGCGCCACTGACGATCTCGGAGATCTCCTGGGTTATCGCCGCCTGCCTCGCCTTGTTGTAGACCAGCTGCAGCTCGTCGATCAGGCTGCCTGCATTATCGGTTGCCGCCTTCATGGCAACCATGCGTGCCGCCATCTCGCAGGCCAGGTTCTCGACCACGCCCTGGTAGACCAGTGACTCGATGTAGCGAATCATCAGTGCATCCATGACCGGCGGGGAATCCGGCTCGTAGATGTAGTCCCAGTGCGCCTGCAGTTCCTCGTCCTCGGCACCGACGACCGGCAGCAACTGTTTCACGACAGGCTCCTGACTCATGGTATTCACAAACGTGTTGTGAGCCAGATAGAGGCGATCAATCGTGCCATCCTCGTAGGCATCCAGCATGGTCTTGACCGTGCCGATCAGCTCGATGATGGAGGGGGCATCTCCCAGGTGACTGGTGGTGGAGACGATGTTGCCGCCGATCCGCTTGAAGAAGGAGTTGCTCTTGGTGCCGATCAGGGTCAGGTCGATCTCGTGGCCCCTGGCATTCCACTCCTTCATGGCAGTGATAGCGGCCTTGAACAGGTTGATGTTCAGGCCGCCGCACAGACCGCGGTCGGTTGAGATCACGATCATGCCGACGCGCTTCGTCTCGCGCTCCACCAGGAACGGGTGCTTGTATTCGGGGTGGGCGTGCGCCAGGTGCGAGATGACGTTCTGGATCTTCTGCGAATATGGCCGGGTTTCCTGCATGCGATCCTGGGCCTTGCGCATCTTGCTCGCCGCGACCATTTGCATGGCCTTGGTGATCTTCTGCGTGTTCTTGATGCTCGCGATCTTGCTGCGGATTTCCTTTGCGCCTGACATCGATTCGTCCCGTTATAGCGTTGGCAACCGGCCTACCAGGTGCCGGTGGCCTTGAAGTCCTCGATGGCAGCCTTCAGGCTGTTCTCGATCTCGTCGTTGTAGTCCGCCTCATCGTTGATGCGGTCGAGCAACGCTGACTGGCTGGCCCGCATGTAGGTATGCAGGGCGGACTCGAAATCAACGACCTTGTGAATATCGACGTCATCGAGGAAACCCTGCTCTGCGGCAAACAGCGACACGGCCATCTCGGCAACCGACAGCGGCGAGTACTGCTTCTGCTTCATCAGTTCGGTAACACGCTGGCCGCGCTCCAGCTGCTTGCGTGTCGTCTCGTCGAGGTCTGAGGCGAACTGGGCGAATGCCGCCAGTTCACGGTACTGCGCCAGCGCCAGGCGCACACCGCCGCCCAGCTTCTTGATGATCTTGGTCTGGGCCGCGCCGCCGACACGCGAGACCGACAGGCCGGCGTTGATGGCAGGACGGATACCGGCGTTGAACAGGTCGGACTCCAGAAAGATCTGCCCGTCGGTGATGGAAATCACGTTGGTGGGCACGAAGGCCGATACGTCACCGGCCTGGGTCTCGATGATCGGCAGCGCCGTCAGCGAGCCGGTCCTGCCCTTGACCTCGCCGTTGGTGAGTTTCTCGACCTCGTCGGCGTTGATGCGCGCGGCACGCTCCAGCAGGCGTGAGTGCAGGTAGAACACGTCACCCGGGTAGGCCTCTCGACCCGGCGGGCGGCGCAGCAGCAGTGACACCTGGCGATAGGCCCAGGCCTGCTTGGTCAGGTCATCGTAGATGATCAGGGCGTCTTCACCACGGTCACGGAAGTACTCGCCCATGGTGCAGCCGGAATACGGTGCGATGTACTGCATGGCGGCCGACTCGGCAGCCGCCGCGGCAACAATAATCGTGTGCTCCATGGCGCCATGCTCTTCCAGCTTGTGCACGACGTTGGCAATGGTCGAGTTCTTCTGGCCGATGGCAACGTAGATGCATTTGATGCCGGTGCCCTTCTGGTTGATGATGGCGTCGATGGCCACCGCGGACTTGCCGGTCTGGCGGTCACCGATGATCAGCTCGCGCTGGCCGCGGCCGATCGGCACCATGGAGTCGATGGACTTGAGACCGGTCTGCACCGGCTGGTCCACCGACTGGCGGGCAATCACGCCCGGTGCGATCTTCTCGATCGGCGACGTCCCGACGGAATCGACCGGGCCCTTGCCATCGATCGGGTTGCCAAGCGAGTCCACCACGCGGCCCAGCAGACCCTCGCCCACCGGCACCTCGAGAATGCGTCCCGTGCACTTGACGCTGTCGCCCTCGGTAATGCCCTTGTAGTCACCCAGCACCACCGCGCCGACCGAGTCGCGCTCCAGGTTAAGCGCCATGCCGAAGACGTTGCCGGGAAACTCGATCATCTCGCCCTGCATGACATCGGCAAGGCCGTGAATGCGGGCAATACCATCAGACAGGCTGACGACGGTCCCCTCGGTGCGCGCCTCGGCGACTGACTCGAACTGCTCGATGCGGCTCTTGATCAGATCGCTGATTTCAGTGGGATTGAGTTGCATAGCTGTTGCTTCCTGTATCAGTAGATTCTTTTAGTACGTCAGGGCGTTGCCCAGCCGTTCCAGCTTGCCGCGTATGGAACCGTCGATCACCAGGTCGCCGGCGCGGATGATCGCGCCGCCAAGCAGGCCGGGATCGGTGCTGCATTCCAGCTCGATATCGCGTTCCAGGCGCTTCTTCAGCGCCGCGATGATGGCGTCCTTCTGGGTCTCGCTGGCCGGGTAGGCCGTGACCAGCTGCGCCTGCACCGTATGCTCGGCCTCGCGGCGCTGGATTTCGAATACCGCGGCGATATCCGGCAGCATGTGCAGCCGCCGGTTCTCGGCCAGCAGGCGGATGAAATTGTGACACTTCTCGTTGATCCGTTCACCGCCGATGCTGATGAACAGGTCGGCAATCTGTGTTTCGGTCAGCTGCGGATTGTCGATCACTTCCGCCATTGCCGGATCGGCCGCGATGACGGCCAGCAGTTCCAGCATCTCCGACCAGTCTTTCAGCGTGTGGTGCTGGTCGGCGAACAGGAATGCCGCCTGGGCATAGGGTCGCGCTATGGTGAGCGATTCGGCCATCAGATTTCAGCAGCCAGCTTGTTCAGCAGCTCGCCGTGGGCGGACTCGTCGACCTCGCGTTCCAGCACCTTGCCGGCACCCGCCAGGGCGATCGATACCACCTTGCCACGCAGGTCTTCCCTGGCGCGGTTCACCTCCTGGTCGATCTCGGCGCGGGCCGCCGTCAGCAGACGTGCGCCTTCCTCGCGTGCGTCACCCTTGGCCTCTTCGACGATCTCCACCGCACGCTTGTCGGCGCGGCTGATGATCTCGCCTGCCTGGTTCTTGGCCTCGCGGATGATTTCCTTGGCACGCTCCTCGGCCAGTTCCTGGGCATGCTTGCCGTGCTCGGCTGCCGCCAGGCCATCGGCAATCTTTTTCCTGCGCTCTTCCAGCGCATGCATCACGGGCGGCCAGATGTACTTCATGCAGAACCACACGAAGACAATAAACGTGATGGTCTGGCCAATCAGTGTCGCGTTGAAATTCATGCTTGCACCTCGTCCTGCAAATGCCCTTGGTAATTGTCCGCCCGGTTTATGCCGCCACGGCGAACATGACGTACATGGCGATACCGACGGCGATCATCGGCACGGCGTCGACCAGACCCATGACGATGAAGAACTGCGTACGCAGCATCGGAATCAGCTCCGGCTGACGTGCGGCGCCTTCCAGGAAACGGCCGCCGAGGATACCGATACCGACCGCTGCACCCAGCGCACCGAGACCCATCATCAGGCCGCCTGCGATATAGAACAAAGCGTTTTCCATTTTTCTCTCCCGAGTTAAGTACTGTTCAAAACAAAAGTAATCAGTGGTCCTTCGCACAGGCCATGTCCAGATAGACGATGGTCAGCACCATGAAAATGAACGCCTGCAGGGTAATGATCAGAATGTGGAAGATGGCCCAACCGAGCTGCAGCAGGCCGCCGAAGGCGCCAAGCGCCACACCGCCGCCGTACATCAGGGCGATCAGGATAAAGATCATTTCGCCGGCGTACATGTTGCCGAACAGTCGAAGCGAGTGCGAGAGCGGTCGCGAGATCAGCGTCACGCCCTCGAGTATCAGGTTGATGGGCGCCATCCACTTGGGGAACGGGTGGAAGGCCAGTTCGCCGAGGAAACCGCCCAGGCCCTTCATTTTCACGCTGTAGAAGAGCACCAGGATGAATACCGGTATCGCCAGGCCGAAGGTGATGTTGGGATCGGTGGACGGCACGATCTTCAGGTGGCCGACACCAAGCAGGCTGGCCAGCCACGGGATGTGGTCAACGGGAATCAGGTCCATCAGGTTCAGCAGGAAGATCCACACGAACAGGGTGAGCGCCAGTGGCGCGACCAGCGGGTTCCTGCCGGAGAAGGAGCCGCGCACGTTCTCGTCGATGAACTCGACTATCCACTCGACGAAGTTCTGCCCGCCACCTGGCACGCCGGAGGTCGCGCTCTTCGCGACCTTGCGGAACAGCCACAGGAACAGCACGCCCAGACCGACGGAGAACAGCATGCTGTCAACATTGATGGCCCAGAAACCCATGGCCTGTGCGTCTTCAGCGGAATGGGCAAAGCCCCAGTGACCGGCATGCTCGTGACCTTCCGGATACTGGCCATAGGTCAGGTTGGTCAGGTGGTGCTTGATGTATTCCGTCGATGTCAGTGGCTCGGTCGCCATGAATCAGTTCTTCCTTCGTATTCCCGTAAATACAAGGCCAACCTGGCCCGCGATAAACCCCGTCAACAATGCCAGCGGTTCCAGCTCCAGCACCCCCAGGCCCAGCGCAAACAGCAGCACGACCAGTCCCATGCGTTCCAGGGCACTGCGATACAGGACCCGGATGCTCCGGGAGGCGCTCAGTACCGGCCCGCTGTCGGTGCGGCTGCGACGCCACTCCAGCAATAGCAGATTGCCCATGGCGATGGCCCCGCCGAACAGTGCAGAGCCGGCCCGGAACCCGCCGGACATGGCGAAAAAACCGCCCGCGGCCAAGGCCACCAGCATCAGCTGGGCAAACACCACCGGGCGGATCCCGTTCAACAAAGATCCAGTATTAATCTTTATTAATCAAAGGATTGTATGGGGCCAGATCGCGTCCAACACAATCATAACGCAATACTGATAGCAATTCGCACGCCCCCTGAGCGACGGAGGATTATAAAGATCAGTCCTCGCAGGGGTCAATTAAATTTATGTGGAATCAGCACATTCAGGTATTGATACCGGGTTCCGCGACTTTCCCCGACGTGGCCGCCCTGCCCTGGCAGGGGCGGCAATGCAGGCTAGTTGATGTGCTCCAGGATACCATCGAGCTCATCGAGACTATTGTAGCGGATCTCGAGCTTGCCCTTGCCGTTGCGGCCCGCGTGCAGCAGGACCTGGGCACCGAGCGTATCGGACAGCCGCGTCTCGAGATGCACGATATCGGGGTCTTTCGCTGCTTTCTTCGGCGCCGGTTTCGACTGCTGCAGCTGTCTCACCAGCGCCTCGGTGGCCCGCACCGACAGGCCGCCGCCGACGACCTTGCGTGCCGCGTCGACCTGTTTCCTGCCGGAGAGTGCCAGCAGGGCGCGGGCATGGCCCATCTCAAGCTGTCCGTGTTCGACCATCTCCTTCACGTCCGCCTCGAGATCAAGCAGCCGCAGCAGGTTGGACACGGCGGCGCGCGAGCGACCGACGGCATGTGCGGCCTCTTCATGCGTGACCTCGAACTCGTCGACCAGGCGTTTCAGTGCACGCGCCTCTTCCATCGGGTTCAGATTCTCGCGCTGGATGTTCTCGATCAGCGCAATGGCAATGGCGCCGCGATCATCAACATCGCGCACCACGGCCGGGATCTCGTGCAGGCCTGCGAGTTGCGAGGCGCGCCAGCGGCGCTCGCCTGCAATGATCTCGTAGCGGCCATTGTCGATGCCTCTCACCACGATCGGCTGCACCACACCCTGTTCACTGATGGAGTCCGCCAGGTCCTGCAGTGATTCCTGGTGCATGTCGATGCGTGGCTGGTACTTGCCACGCTGGATGATGTCTACCGGCAGGGTGCGCAGCGCGCCTTCCTCCGCCACGGCCGGCGCCGGGTCGGGGACGGCGTGCAGCTCAGGTGCCGCCGCGGGCGCCGTTGCCTCGTCCGGTGCCGCTGCCGGCGCCTCCCCGGCCTGGTTTGCACGTGCCGAGGGTCCGAGGAGTGCCTCCAGACCGCGTCCCAATCCGCGTTTTTTTGCTGCCATTGTCGCCACCGTCAGGGTTGTGCGTGTTTATGCATGATTGCGTTGAGGTTCGGACTCCCGCATGACATCGGGCTTCTCCATGCTCGCCGGCGTGTCCTGGTTGCGGCGCAGGTATTCGCCGGCCAGCGCCAGGTAGGCGGCCGCACCGCGCGAGCTCTTGTCGTAGCGCAGTACCGGCAGTCCGTGGCTCGGTGCCTCTGCCAGCCGTACGTTGCGCGGGATGATGGTGCGGTACACCTTGTCACCGAAATGCTCCTGCAACTGCGCGGAAACATCATTGGACAGGTTGTTGCGGGCATCGTACATGGTGCGCAGCAGGCCCTCGATATCGAGTTCCGGATTGACGGCAATGCGCACCTGCTCAACGGTTTCCAGCAGCGCGGACAGCCCTTCAAGGGCATAGTATTCGCACTGGATGGGAATAAAGACGCCGTGCGCAGCCGCCAGCGCATTGATAGTCAGGATGTTGAGTGATGGCGGGCAGTCGATAACAATCAGGTCGTAGTCCTTCTGCACGTAGCTCAGTGCCGAGCGCAGTCGCCGTTCACGATCATCGCGGTTCATCAACTCGACTTCCGCCGCAGTCAGGTCGGCATTGCCCGGCAGCAGATCGTAGCCGGCGTCCCCGGCATGGATGATCACCTCGTGGATGCTGGCATGGCCTACCAGCAGATCGTAGCCGGTCCGCACGACCTCATGCTTGTTGATGCCGCTGCCCATGGTGGCATTGCCCTGGGCATCAAGATCTATCAGCAGTATGCGACGACCGGTTTGCGAGAGAGAAGCGGCAAGATTGACGCTTGTCGTGGTCTTGCCAACACCGCCCTTCTGGTTGGTTACCGCGATAATCTTACCCATGATCCTTGTACCCCGGTGCTCGTTTACTGCGCCGCCGCATGCATGCAGACCAGATGGCGCTCGGCGTCCATCCCCGGCACCTTGAGAGGAATCACCTCGTCAACCACGCCCTTGTCTTCCAGGCACTCGATTTCCGTCATCGGGTAAACACCCTTCATGGCCAGTATACGACCATCGTCCGCAACCAGCCTGGATGAATGCCGGTACAGCTCGTGCAGGTCGGAAAAGGCCCGGCAGATGATGGTGTCAAACCGCTCTTCCGGCTTGTATTCCTCGATGCGGTTGTTCTCCAGCACGACATTGTCGAGCGTGATTATCGCCAGTGTCTGCTGCACGAAGCGCAGCTTCTTGCTGCTGCTGTCCAGCAGGGTGAATTCGCGATCCGGTGATGCCACCGCCAGCGGAATGCCCGGCAGACCGGCGCCGGTACCGATGTCCAGGATACGCCTGCCATGCAGATACGGCAGCACTGTCAGGCTGTCGAGGATGTGGCGGGTCACGATCTCCGTCGGCTTGCGCACCGATGTCAGGTTGTAGATGCGGTTCCAGTTCATCAGCTCGGTGATGAACTCCATCAGGCGTTCATCACCGGCCAGCTGTTCATCGAGGCCAAGTTCGTACAGGCCGTCTTCCAGCAGATCTTCCGGATGGACGAACCTGTTTTGCTGTCCCTTGCCTCTGAAGGTGCGGTTATACATATGCTGGTTTCGCTGACCTCATGCGCGTCTGCGTTCTGTTATGCCGGTTTTCTTGAGATGAATCAGCAGCAATGATACAGCCGCCGGTGTCATGCCCGGTATGCGCGACGCCTGGCCGATAGTCCCGGGCCGTACCGCCTGCAGCTTTTCGCATACCTCGTTGGAAAGCCCCCGAACGGCATTGTAATCCAAATCGACCGGCAAGGCTTGTGACTGGTGACGTTTATGACGCTCGATCTCGGCATGCTGTCGATCCAGGTAACCGGCGTATTTCGCCTGCACCTCGATCTGCTCGGCCACCTGTGCATCCTCCACGCCGGGACCGAGTCCGTCAATCCGCATCAGCTCGCGATAACGGATACCGGGCCGGCGCAGCAGATCCGGCACGAACACCTCGCGTGACAGCGGCTTTTCCAGCAGCGCGTCGACCGGCGTGCCGGGACGCACCAGCAGGCCCTGCAGGCGTTGCTGCTCCTGCTCGATGGCCGTGCGCTTTTCGCTGAACGCCCGCCAGCGCGTCTCGTCCACCAGAGCCAGTTCGCGCCCCTGCTCTGTGAGGCGCAGATCGGCATTGTCCTCGCGCAACAGCAGACGGTATTCCGCCCGGCTGGTGAACATGCGGTAGGGTTCGCCAGTACCACGCGTGATCAGGTCGTCGATTAGCACCCCGATATAGGCCTCGTCCCTGCGCGGCGTCCAGGGGGCCCTGTCCCGCACCTGGCGTGCGGCGTTCAGGCCGGCGATCAGGCCCTGTGCAGCGGCCTCTTCGTAACCGGTGGTGCCATTGATCTGACCGGCGAAAAACAGGCCGCCGATGACGCGCGTCTCCAGCGAGGCCTGCAGGTCCCGCGGGTCGAAGAAGTCATATTCGATGGCGTAACCCGGCCGCGTAATGCTGGCCCGCTCGAAACCGGCGATGGAACGCACCATGCGCTCCTGCACGTCGAAGGCCAGGCTGGTGGAAATCCCGTTCGGGTAGATCTCGTGGGTACCAAGCCCCTCCGGCTCGACGAATATCTGGTGCGAGGCCTTGCCGGCGAAGCGCACTACCTTGTCCTCGATCGACGGGCAATAGCGCGGCCCGGTTCCCTCGATCGCGCCGGTGATCATGGGTGAATCCACCAGTCCGCCGCGGATGATGTCGTGGGTCTGCTCGCTGGTATGGGTAATATGGCAGCTAACCTGGCGCGGATGCTCGCCGGCGTTACCGAGATAGGACATCACCGGTAGCGGCCGGTCTCCCTGCTGTTCAGCCAGCCGGCTGAAATCGATGCTGCGGCCGTCGATACGCGGCGGGGTACCGGTCTTGAGTCGCGCCACGCGCAGCGGCAGTTCACGCAGCCGCGCTGCCAGCGCATTCGCCGGCGGATCGCCGGCGCGGCCACCGGCATGGCTGTCCTTGCCGATGTGGATCCGCCCGCCCAGAAAGGTGCCCACCGTCAGCACAACAGCCGGCGCATGGAACACGATCCCCATGGCGGTTTTCACGCCGCTGACCCGGCCATCTCTGACAATGAGATCGTCAACGGCCTGCTGGAAGATGTGCAGGCCAGGCTGATTTTCCAGGGCATGGCGGACAGCCTGCCGGTACAGCACCCGGTCGGCCTGGGCACGCGTCGCCCGCACCGCCGGACCCTTGCTGGCGTTGAGTACACGGAAATGGATACCGGCCCGGTCCGTGGCACGCGCCATGACACCACCGAGGGCGTCAATTTCCTTCACCAGGTGGCTCTTGCCGATGCCGCCAATGGCCGGATTGCAGCTCATCTGGCCAAGGGTGTCGACGTTATGCGTGAGCAGGAGGGTACGGGCACCCAGGCGCGCCGCTGCCAGCGCCGCCTCGGTGCCGGCATGTCCACCGCCAACGACGATGACCTCGAATTGTCGTGTAGAGATTGCCAATGTCCTGAGTACTAAATAAAAAAACAAACGGGATTCTACGTCGCGCCATTCCGCGCGGGCAATCACCGAAAAATCATCTTCTCGCCATTCTAAACACTATATATTGGTATATGTTGTGTTAATATAGCCCGGATTACACAATATGAGGTGTTAGGCATGAGACTCCTTGAATTCAACAAGGATGAAGGCGGGGCCAACCCCAGGCGACCCGGTACCAGTGCACCGCCCAAAAAGGCAGCCAAGGCCAGTGTACAGCCTTTGCCGACACCGCATCAGCGCACCGCCACCCGCAAAACCGGTTCACCGGCCAGGCGCGGCTTCCCGATAAACGGCAATACCCTGCCAAAGCCCGCCAGTCTCCCTCCGGTCGACCTGGAGCAGCTGCAGGAGCGTATCGCGATACTGGAAAAACGCCTCGAATCGGTCTCCGGCAAGACCGACAGGCAGGCCTCGGTGAAGGAATTGCAGCAACTGCAGCAGCGCATGCGCTCACTGGAAACCAGCCTCGACAATGAACTCTGGCTGGCCAGGCAGCGCGAGCACACCATGCTGGAAATGCTGGCCAAACCGTCGCTAAAAGTACGGATCCGGCAGCGTTTTACCCGTTTCCTCAAATCCGACATGCCCACCATCGGCAGGTTTCTGCAGCGCGCCATGCATAACTGGTGGCAGGATAGCCAGCCCGGCTGGTGGCCTCGCCTGGCCAGCAACTGGAAGGAATCGCTCGATAAGGCACGGCGGTAGTTCTACCTGCATTATTCCCAGCAGAGGGCGCCCTCTGCTGGGAATACGATTTCCCTACTTCACCGACGCACTCCGCAGACCGGCCCACAGCAACTCCAGTTGCTGCCGGTACATGGGGCCGATGCTGGCCGGGTTGGAGTGCTGTATCGCAAGCGGCACACCGTAGAAAATGGACGCCAGTCCGACCATCGCGGCCGGGATCAGTGTATTTTCCGGCAATTCGGCCTGCCTGATCGCCTGCACCAATGACGTCTTGAATAACGATTCCAGGTTGTCCACCTCGATATCCTCGATACCGTCCAGGTCAGGGAAGGCCATCATGCGCTCGGCCCGGGTAATCTCCGGGCGGGGCGCATGTTCCCGGTCACGTGCCTCGTAGGCGATGATCTCGCCCATCAGACCGGGCTTTTTCTGTACCTGGATGGCGGTATAGCGGAACAGGGCCTCGATCACGGCCAGGCCTTCGTGCTGTGCAGCGGCCTGTCTGCCATACCAGCTCAGTTCCAGGGTCCACAGCTTGTCGAGATAGGCAATCAGTGCATCCTTCCTGGGGAAGTAGTTGAAAAAGGTTGCCTCGGAAATCTGCACCCGCTCACACAGGCTCTTCACAGACATGCTTTCCAGTGATGCCGAGTTAAGGTGCTGGGTGGTCACTTCCGCCAGCGCCAGGCGGGTACGGGCGAATTTACGCTCGCGCAAGGAAGGTTTCAGCATACCGGTCATATATGCACTCTACTATAAAATTATATTTGTCACTAGATATATTTAACTACATGATATAAATAAAAATAAAAGCAATACAGCCGATCAGGACATGGCCCGTTTGCGAATTTCCGCCATTAACCCATAAAAAATATGTGGAAAGATCTGGATAGCCCTTTTAAGCATGTCTGCCATGACCACAACCGTTCGTTTAAATTAACGAATTTACTTCCTTAACAGATAGATAGAACGCATATACAGTTTGCACTATTTTTATATACTGCCCTGAATTAATGCCCTGAAATTCCCTAAACCCGGAAATCCAGGGAAGCACAAACCCCAATATTATAGGTTACCCAATTTACGCCATTATCAGCCCGGTTCACCCTGCCTGATACGGCGTATCAGAGGTCTTCGGTAGCATCCGCTGGCCGGCGCAGCACCAGCAGGCGATAGCTTTTGTATTTCTCAAACACGCCTCGGCTGCGATTGCCGGACAGGTACTTGTAGCGCAGCCGGGCCAGCCTGTGGCGCAACACCCAGGTCAGCAGCCTGGTCAGACACGGGTAGTTGTCGCGCAGATAGCAATCCAGCGTCCTGCCGGCTGGCGCCAGCCGCTGTGTCAGCCAGTCATCCAGCAACTCGATGCTGGGACTGACGCGGACAGTAAGGTCCTCGTCACGCAGCAGCTCGAAGGGGGACGCTGCCAGCTGCCGGTAAAACCCGGCCAGCGGATGGCCGCCACCGAAACTGCGGTCGCCGGGCTGGCCATCGCCATGTGCCGCCGTCTTGAAAAAATCGCAGATCACCACATGCGCACCCGGCAGCAGCAAACCCGGCAGTTTGCCGAACAGGGCCGGCATGGGAATGTACTGAAAGCTCTCGCTGAAGATCACCAGGTCAAACGGCCCGGTATCCGCGCTGTCCAGGTCCTCGAAGCGGGCCTCCAGCAGACACGCCTGCCTGCCCGGGAAGGCGGCCAGCCGCTGGCGCGCCAGGTCGGCCAGCACGCGCGAGGGACTGACCGCTGTCACCTGCCAGCCGCGCGCCAGCATCTGCGCCGCCAGATGACCCGTACCGCAGCCGACGTCGAGAACACGCGGTGTCGCCACCCCGGCCAGCACACCGGCGGCGGTTTCGAGCAACAGGTCGCTGTAACGCTGCTGGGCGGCCGCGAGGTTGGTCAGTGACAGCGCCAGGTCCGCATCCCAGAGACCGTAATGCAGATCCTCGACCCCCAGCAATTGCTGCGCCAGCACCAGCCCAAGCTCGCGGGAACTCATCTTTTCAGGCGTGGGCATCTACGCAACAGTGGCTCTGCCAAGGAAAATGTTATTTATTAATCAACAAGAAATACATTTATATAGCGCACGCATTAATTTTGATCGCCAGTATAATTTCTTGAAACTCCAGAAAGGAAGTAAACAATTCAGCTACCGGCGCGCGGTGCTCGGCAACCTGATGGCCTGCAGAACCCGCCGCGCCTGATCCGGCTGAATCCTGACTTCCGGATGGTGCAGTGCCCGCCTGTCGGGCGCTAGTCGTCGTGCCGCAACTTGTTGGCATACAGGCTGCTGAGGCGCTCCTTGGCCGTGCGCAGCATATCGGCGTGCTTGATGAAAAAATCCTTCAGCACCGGATAACCGAGTTCAGGATAGCGGTCCATGAAGGCCGTCAGGCGGTTGCCATCGATACGGATGACCTTTGTCTGCGACATCGTCACGACCGAGGCGGCCCGATCCGTCACGCAGAAGAGGTTCAGCTCGCCAAATGTGTCGCCGCGGGTCATTTCCATCAACCCGGACTCGAGACGCTTCCCGGGTGTCACATCTACCGCCATGTTGACGCGGACCACGCCGGTCAGGATCAGGTAGAGATCAGAGCTGGATTCGCCTTCCCTGAGAATGGTCTGACCGGGCGAGTAGTCCTCTTCATCCCAGCATTTGCCGCGCGGGAATTCCTTGTGGCGAAGGATGGCCTTGAGTGCTTCTGACATGGATTACGGCTCCCCTGTAATAACGGTCTGAGAAAGGATCATAACTGGGATTATGCGCAAACCGGTTTCCCGTTTACACATACCGGCAGCGACACTATGAATCCGTCCCGGTTCTGTACCTCAACCATACCGCAGCAGCCAGTGAAATACTGTGAGCGGTTTTCCTGTATAGCAAAAGAGACCGGCGACTTCACTTGCCGATGCAGAAACTGCTGAAGATGCGTCCCAGCAGATCATCACTGCCGAACTCACCGGTAATTTCCGCCAGCGCCAGCTGGGCCTGGCGCAACTCCTCGGCCAGCAGCTCACCAGCCTGCCCCCCGGCAAGGTGACCGCTGCCCGAACTGATGTGTTCCGCGGCCCGGGCGAGGGCATCAAGATGCCGGCGACGGGCACTGAAACCGCCTTCGGCCTGCTCGACGTAGCCGGCACAGTGCTTGAGGTGGTAACGCAAATCGTCGAGGCCGCTGCCATCACGCGCGCACAGCGCAACCGCAGGCACCCCGCCGGTGTCGTCCAGACCGGGTGTGCGGCCGCTGAGATCGATCTTGTTGAACACCCGGGTGTGGGGAACACTGGCCGGCAGGGTCTGCAGGATGGCCTCATCGGCCGCGGTCAGTCCGCGCTGGTCGTCGATCACCAGCAAGACACGATCGGCATTGCCGATCGCCTCACGCGCACGCCGCATGCCCTCGCGCTCAACCGGATCCTCGGTATCATGCAGACCGGCCGTGTCGATGATGTGCAGTGGCATGCCGTCAAGCTGGATCTGTTCGCGCAGCACGTCGCGGGTGGTACCGGGAACCTCGGTGACAATGGCCGCGTCGTGTCCGGCGAGTGCATTCAGCAGGCTGGATTTGCCGGCGTTCGGCTGGCCGGCGATGACCAGCGTCATGCCATCACGCAGCAACTGGCCCTGCTGCGCAGCCTGCTCGATGGCCCGCAACTGCGCCTGTATGTCCGCCAGGCGTTCCGCGACCTGCGGATCGGCAAGAAAATCAATTTCCTCGTCGGGAAAATCCATGGCGGCCTCGACCCAGGTGCGCAGTTCAATCAGGCGCTCCAGCAGGGCATGGACGCGCCGGGAGAAATCACCGTGCAGGGACCGCACGGCGGCGCGCGCCGCCCGGGCCGTAGCGCTGTCGATCAGATCGGCTATGGCCTCGGCCTGGGCCAGGTCGAGCTTGTCGTTGAGGAAGGCGCGCTCGGAAAACTCGCCGGCCCGCGCCGCGCGGGCACCGAGCTGCAGTACCCGCTGCAGCAGCAGGTCCATGACTACCGGTCCGCCGTGACCGTGCAGTTCCAGAACATGTTCGCCGGTAAAAGAGGCCGGGGCGGCAAAGTAAAGCGCCAGGCCCTCGTCGATCAGGCCACCGTCGGCAGCCCGGAAGCCGTGCATCGCGGCATAACGGGGGCGCGGCAGGCGCCCGAGTAACTGCCGTGCAATGGCAGGCACCCCCGGACCGGACAGGCGCACGATTCCGACACCGCCGTGACCGGCTGGTGTGGCAATGGCGGCGATGGTATCGGCGGCTGGCAGCATGGGCGATGCACTTGGACGGCAAGCTGCTGATGATGCCACCAGGCAGCGCACCGCGGCTACTGATCGTGGCGTTTTATTGTTGCGTCCACCGGCGGTACTTGCAGGCTCAGGGCCTGCCTGCAATGAAATCGCGACTGAAGTCGCTGCGGCATGAATGCATGCAGCGGCAGCTTATTTCGCGCCGGCCTCGACGCGCTTGGTGATCACCCATTGCTGGGCAATGGAGAGGGTGTTGTTGACCACCCAGTAGAGCACCAGCCCGGACGGGAAGAAGGCAAAGAACACGGTGAACACCACCGGCAGTGCCATCATGACCTTGGCCTGGATCGGATCTAGCGGTGCCGGATTGAGTTTCTGCTGTATCAGCATGGTGGCGCCCATCAGCAGCGGCAGGACGTAGAAGGGATCGGGTGACGACAGGTCATTCAGCCACAGCATGAAACTTGCCTGGCGCAATTCCACGCTTTCCAGCAGCACCCAGTAAAGGGCGATGAACACCGGGATCTGCACCAGGATCGGCAGGCAGCCGCCCAGCGGGTTGATCTTCTCCTTCTTGTACAACTCCATCATTGCCTGGTTGAGCTTTTGCCGGTCATCGCCGTAGCGCTCTTTCAGCGACTGCAGGCGCGGCGCCAGCTTGCGCATGTTGGCCATCGACTTGTAGCTGGTCTCGGACAGTTTGTAGAAGGCCAGCTTGATCAGCAGGGTGATGATGATGATGCTCCAGCCCCAGTTACCGATTACGCCGTGTATCCAGTCCATGGCGATAAACAGAGGTCGCGCCAGTACCGTCAGTACACCAAAATCAACAGTCAGCTGCAGACCGGGCGCGGCCTCCGCCATTTCATCCTGCAGTTTCGGTCCGAGGAACAGGCGTGTGGTGAAGGTGTCGCTGTCACCGGCGGGAATGGTGCGCGGGGGTGAGATCAGGCCCATGACGTAGCGCGCCCCGCTGAGGGTCTTGGTGTAGTAGCGGTTCTCCTCGCCGGTATCGGGAATGACGGCGCCGAGGAAATAGTGCTGGATCATCGCTGCCCAGCCGTCGCTGACCTGGCGGTCAAGATCGGCCTCGACCATGTCCTCGAACTTGATCTTCTCGTACTTCTCTTCCGGGCTGTACAGCACCCCGCCCATGTAGGTGTAGATAAAGGTGCTCTGGCCGGTTTCCGCGACCTGGGTGCGTTGCATCTGGCGATACTGGCGGCCCTGCCAGTCAGCGTCGCTGTAGTTGCGCACCGTGTGGTCGAGGCCGATTTCGTAGCTGCCGCGACGGAAGGTGTAGGTCTTGATGACCTCGATGCCTGCCGGGCTGCGCCAGGTGAGCGGTACCTCGAGGACATCGGCTGATTCGGCCATACGGAAGCTGGCCTGATCAGCAGTGAATACTGCGTGGTGAGTCGGTTCCTCGCCATCCGGTGTGCGCAAACCGGACTGCACCACGAACAGGTTCGGCAGGCTGTCGTTGAGTAAACGGAAGGGCGGGGAATCCGGCTCGATGCTTGCCGGGTAGGCCAGCAGATCCATGCGGCGCAGGTCGCCGCCGTTGGTGTCGATAACCACCCGCATGAGATCGGTCTCGACAACAATCTCCTGCGCCGTCTTCAGCACGATCTCTTCGGGTATGGCGGTTTCATCAGTAGCCGGCGTGTCGACAGGGGCCACAGGGAGATCCGCACCGCTGCCCGGAATGGCAGCCGTGTCGGTGGCAACAGGTGTGGAAACCACCTGCGGTGCAGGGCCGTAGTCTTTCATCCAGGCCTGCCAGATCAGCAGGACCACGAAGGAAAGCGCGACAAACAGGAACAGGCGCTGGTTATCCATGACTGTGTTTTATGTCCTCGTCGGGAACCGGGTCGATGCCACCGGGGTGCCAGGGATGGCAACGCAGCAGGCGCCTGACCGCCATACCGCTGCCGCGCAGGGCACCATAGCGCTCGATCGCGGTTATGGCATAGCAGGAACAGGTCGGGTGAAAGCGGCAGTGTGCACCCAGCCACGGGCTGAGCAGGTAACGATAGGCCTTGATGGACTGTATTAAGAACCAGCGCATGTCGTAATTAACCGTTTCCAGAGTTTGTGCAATGCGTCGTTCAGAGCCGGGGCAGACTGCCTGGCGATACCCGGACGTGCAATGACGACGATATCGAGTCCGCCAAGCTCGTCCTGGGTGTGGCGAAATGTTTCCCGAATGTGGCGCTTGACCCGGTTGCGTGCTACCGCTGAACGTGCGGCCTTGCGGGATATGGCCAGTCCCAGCCGGGGATGATCGCAGTCATTGGATACTGCCAGCATGGTAAGCCAGCGATCGCTTGCCTTGCAGCGGCAATGCCTGAATACCCGCTGGTACTCGCCTGGCTCGGTTAGTCGCGCCTGCCGGGGGAAACGCGTCAGGCCGGCACGCAAGGGATGATCAGACGGCCAGCCGCGCCCGACCCTTGGCACGACGCGCCTTGATCACGGCACGACCGTTCTTGGTACTCATGCGTGCACGGAAACCGTGGGTCCGCTTGCGCTTCAGGTTGCTGGGTTGAAACGTTCTTTTCATGGCACGATATATCCCGGTAATTCAATTCGCTATTCCACACCGACGGCGGCGGGAAAAAGGGCGCAAAGGTTACTGTTTCGGTGGCGGGACTGTCAACCATGAATATCTGTCACCGATGGCGAGCGGGGTGTGGATAACTTTTTGCGGGGGGTATAGACTGCTCCACCTTGGACTTTTGGTGTTAAAAATAAAAGGGGGCTGGACGGGGTGGAAGCGTCACTGTGGCAAAAGTGTCTGGTTCGTCTGGAAAACGAGCTGCCGGAACAACAATTCAACACCTGGATACGTCCACTACACGCCGAGGAAACCCCTGAAACACTGCGCCTGCTTGCGCCGAACCAGTTTGTTCTCGACTGGGTACGCAAGCACCATTTCGAGACGATTTCACGCACCCTTCACGATATCGGTCCGGATTTCATCACCGACGTTCAGCTCGACATCGGCAGCAGCAAGAGAGCGGTTGAAACCCTGCAGATTCCCGCTGCCGGCAGCAAACCGTCTTTCGCCGCACCGGTCACCGCGCCGGTACAGCACAAGAGCAATCTGAACCCGGATTTCACCTTCGAGTCTTTTGTTGCCGGCAAGTCCAACCAGCTGGCACATGCCGCCTCCATGCAGGTTGCGGAAAATCCCGGTGGCGCCTATAACCCGCTGTTTATCTATGGCGGTGTCGGACTCGGCAAAACCCACCTGATGCACGCCGTCGGCAATGCGATCCAGCAGAACGATACTTCGGCGCGCGTCATTTACCTGCACTCCGAGCGTTTCGTCGCCGACATGGTCAAGGCCCTGCAGCACAATGCCATCAACGAGTTCAAACGGTTCTACCGCACCGTCGACGCGCTGCTGATCGACGATATCCAGTTTTTCGCCGGCAAGGAACGTTCACAGGAAGAATTCTTCCATACTTTCAATGCCTTGCTGGAAGGTCAGCAGCAGGTCATCCTGACCTGCGACCGCTATCCCAAGGAAGTTAACGGGCTGGAGGAACGTCTCAAGTCACGTTTCGGCTGGGGCCTGACCGCTGCCATCGAGCCGGCGGAACTCGAGACCCGTGTCGCCATCCTGATGAGCAAGGCGCAGCAGACCCATGTCGATCTGCCGGATGACGTGGCCTTCTTTATTGCCAAGCGCATCCAGTCAAACATTCGCGAGCTGGAGGGTGCCCTGCGACGCGTTGTGGCGAGTGCCCGCTTTACCGGGAGACCGATCAGCCTGGAGATCACCCGCGAGGCCCTGCGCGATCTGCTGGTATTGCAGGATAAACTCGTTACCATCGACAATATCCAGAAGGTGGTTGCCGAGTACTACAAGATCCGCGTGGCGGATCTCCACTCGGCACGCCGCAGCCGCACCATCACCCGGCCGCGCCAGATCGCCATGGCACTGGCAAAGGAGCTGACAACGCACAGTCTGCCTGAAATTGGCGACGCCTTTGGCGGCCGCGATCACACCACGGTGCTGCACGCAACACGCAAGGTTGCCGAGCTGCGCGACAGTGATTTGCGTATCAACGAGGACTATAACAACCTGTTGAGAACCATGACGACGTAGTGTGGATAAGTTGTGTGTAACGGGAACAGGCAAAAGTTATCCCGTTTTATCCACAGCTTTCTAACCGTGAAATACGCTTTTATGAACGCGCTTATCATCAATGCAAGCTATTGAATATTAACGACTAATCATGCTTGTCAACAGCCAGCAGCCTGACTAGTAACTGTAATAAACATCTTTAAAAAGATCTTTAATTAAATACCATGAAATTAACCATTCAGCGTGAAACCCTGCTCAAACCCCTGCAACAGGTTACCGGAGTTGTTGAACGACGACAGACCTTGCCGATTCTTGGCAACGTGCTGTTCAATGCCGGGAAGAAAAACCTGAAACTGACCGCGACTGACCTGGAGGTTGAACTGCAGGCACAGGCAATGGTGGGTGTGGATGAGCCCGGTGACATCACCCTGCCTGCACGCAAGTTGCTGGATATCTGCCGTACCCTGCCGGAAGAAGCCGAGATCCATATCACGGTGAAAAACGACAAGGCGCAGATACAGTCCGGCAAGAGCCGTTTTACACTGGCCACCATGCCGGCGAGTGAATTTCCGGTGGTCGATAAAATCAAGAGTGCGAGAAAATTCACGGTGCCACAAAACGACCTGCATAGGCTGTTTGAGCGCACCTCGTTCTCAATGGCACAACAGGACGTGCGCTACTACCTGAACGGACTGATGCTGGAACCGGCGGATGGCGTGCTGCGTGCGGTTGCAACTGACGGGCACCGCCTGGCAATGTGCGAACTTGCCACCGATGTTGGCGATTCGGCTGACCAGCAGGTCATCGTACCCCGCAAGGGGGTACAGGAATTGCAGCGCCTGCTGGACGATACCGACGATGCCGTGCAGGTCGAGATCGGCAGCAACCATATCCGCATCACCACCAGTGAACTGCGCTTTACCTCGAAACTGATCGACGGTCGCTTCCCGGATTATCAGCGCGTGATTCCCAAGGGGGCCGACAAGGTGCTCAGTGTGAATCGCGAGTCACTGCGCCAGGCCTTGACGCGCACCTCGATCCTGTCGAATGAAAAATACCGTGGCATACGGCTTGAAGTTTCCAATAATTTACTTAAAATTCAAGCACATAATCCAGAACAGGAGGAGGCGATCGAGGAACTCGAGGTCGCCTACAAGGATGATTCCATGTTGATTGGCTTCAATGTGACCTACCTGCTGGACGTGCTTGCTGCTATCGATGGCACGGATGTGGAACTGCGTCTGAGCGATGCCAATAGCAGTGCGCTGATCAACAAGCCGGGACAGGATGACTGTCGCTATGTTGTCATGCCCATGCGCCTCTGATGACGCGCGACCTGTCGTCTGCTGATATCCATTTCCGCCTCACCCGAATCCCCACCAGCCAGCCTTACGGGACTCCTGTCTCTCGACATAAGAGATTTCCGCAATATCCAGGCGGTGCAGCTGTCATTCTGCAGCGGGCTTAATCTCATTACCGGCGCCAATGCCGCCGGCAAGACCAGTCTGCTGGAAGCTATCCATTGCCTGGGGCGCGTGCGTTCCTTCCGTACCACGGATGCGGATCGACAGATTCGCGAGGGCCAGTCGGCCTTCCGTCTGGTAGGTCGCGTTGCGCTGCATGAGGGACGCCTGGTGCCCATCGGTATCGAGCGGCGCGAGGGCAGCTATACCATTCATGCTGCCGGCGAGCCGGTGCAACGCCTGTCTGATCTGGCTGGTAATTTTCCGGTGCATATCATGACGGGCGATAACGCGACGGTTCTCAACGGCGGCCCCCGTTTTCGCCGCCAGACACTCGACTGGGCGCTGTTCCACGTGGAACATGGCTATCGCCAGGTCTGGCAGCGTTATGCCCGCAGCCTGCGCCAGCGGAATGCGGCTCTCAGGGTAAATGCCCCTGCCAGGCAGATCACTGTCTGGAATCGGGAACTGGTCGATGCCGGCGAAGCACTGGACCGCATGCGCCGTGTCTATCTGCAGGAACTGGAGCCGCTGATTGCAGATGAGGTTGGTTTGTTGCTGGGTGACAAGGTGTTCAGCCTGCGTTTCCAGTCCGGCTGGTCACGTGATATGTCTTTTCAGGATGCACTGGACAAGTCCCTCGAATCCGATCGTTCGCGTGGCTATACCCACCCCGGTCCGCATCGGGCCGATTATTCCCTCTGGCTGGATGGCAAGCCGGCAGCCTCGCATTTCTCGCGGGGCCAGCAGAAGGCGGCTGTTGTGGCTTTCCTGATGGGGCAGGCGAAGTTGCAGAAACAGAGAAATCGCACTGGCGGGGCATTCATGCTGGATGACCTGGCCAGTGAACTGGATGCCGGTCACCAGGCCAGGGTACTGGCTGCGCTGGCGGAACTGGGTACCCAGGTCTTCGTTACCGCGATAGACGCATCTGTACTCGATTTATCCGCCTGGCCGGAACAGAAAAGGTTTCACGTGGAACATGGTGAGATCCAGGAACTGGTATAATGCTTCAGTTAACAAAAGGATCCTGACATGAGCAACGAAAACGCCTACACATCCTCCAATATCAAGGTGCTGAAAGGACTGGATGCCGTGCGCAAGCGGCCCGGTATGTACATCGGCGATACCGATGACGGGACGGGCCTGCACCATATGGTCTTCGAGGTTGTCGATAATTCCATCGACGAGGCGCTGGCCGGGCACTGCAGCGAAATCACGGTCACGTTGCACAGTGATGACTCGGTTACCGTTAACGACGACGGGCGCGGCATCCCCGTGGACATGCATCCGGAAGAAGGGCGCTCCGCGGCAGAGGTCATCATGACGGTGCTGCATGCGGGCGGCAAGTTCGATGATAATTCCTACAAGGTTTCCGGCGGGCTGCACGGGGTCGGGGTTTCGGTGGTCAATGCGCTGTCCGAGGAACTCAGGCTGACGATTCAGCGTGACGGGCATGTCTATACGCAGGAATACAGCATGGGCGAGCCGAAAGCGCCGCTGGCGGTGGCTGGCGATACCGACAGGACCGGCTCGGAGGTCCGTTTCAGGCCCAGCAAGGAAATATTCTCCGATACCCATTATCATTATGACATTCTTGCCAAGCGATTGAGAGAACTGTCTTTTTTGAACTCCGGTGTGCGCATCAAGCTGGTCGATGAGCGCAATGAAAAACAGGATGTTTTCGAATACCAGGGTGGTATCAAGGCCTTCGTGAAGCATCTGAACCGAAAGAAGACGCCGCTGCACCAGACCGTTTTCTATTTCACGACTGAAAAGGATGACGTCGGCGTGGAAGTCGCCATGCAGTGGAATGACTCCTACCAGGAAAACATATTCTGCTTCACCAACAATATTCCGCAGCGGGACGGCGGTACCCACCTGTCCGGATTTCGCGGTGCGCTGACGCGGACGCTGAACCAGTACATGGAAAAAGAGGGCATCCTGCGCAAAGCGAAAATCGCGGCCTCCGGGGATGACGCCCGCGAGGGACTTACTGCCGTCCTGTCCGTCAAGGTGCCGGATCCCAAGTTTTCATCCCAGACCAAGGACAAGCTGGTGTCTTCGGAGATCAAGGGCATTGTCGAATCGACCATGGGTGAGCAGTTCCAGAATTACCTGCTGGAGAATCCGAACGAGGCCAGGGCCATTACATCAAAGATCGTCGAGGCCGCGAGGGCGCGTGAAGCGGCACGCAAGGCCCGCGAGATGACACGTCGCAAGGGCGCTCTGGATGTCGCCGGCCTGCCCGGAAAACTGGCGGACTGTCAGGAGCGTGACCCGGCATTGTCGGAGCTTTTCCTTGTCGAGGGCGATTCTGCCGGTGGCTCCGCGAAACAGGGGCGCGACCGCAGAACGCAGGCGATACTGCCGCTGAAAGGCAAGATACTGAATGTGGAGAAGGCGCGCTTTGACAAGATGCTGTCATCCGCCGAGGTCGGCACGCTGATTACTGCACTGGGTACCGGCATCGGTCGCGAGGAATTCGACCCGGACAAGCTGCGATATCACCGCATCATCATCATGACGGATGCGGATGTGGACGGTTCGCATATCCGCACCCTGCTGCTTACCTTTTTCTACAGGCAAATGGCCGAATTGATCGAGCGTGGCTATGTCTACATTGCCCAGCCACCCCTGTATAAAATTAAAAAAGGCAAGCAAGAACAATATGTTAAGGATGATACCGCGCTGAACACCATGCTCCTGCAGGCTGCTATCGACAAGGCGGATTTGTTTGTCAGCCCCGATGCGCCGGCACTCTCCGGCCCGGGGCTGGAGAACCTGGCAACCCAGTACATGGCCGTCATGGGCGCAATACGCCGCCTGTCGCGACGTTACGACCCCCTGGTGCTGGAGAAAATGGTCTACCTGCCTGCCCTGGAAGAAGACCGCCTGCGTGACCATGAGGCGGTCTCTGCATGGTTCCACGAGCTGGTGGCGCGCATCAATGCCAGTCTGTCGGCGGGTCAGCGCTACGAAGTACGGGTTGAGCCTGCAACCGGCGAGCAGGATCTTGTGGCTGTGCTGAGCAAATGGACGCATGGCATCGTTGCCACCGAACAACAATTTACCCAGGAGTTCTTTACCAGTGGTGAATATGCACGTATCAGCGAACTGGGCAAACAACTCGATGGTTTGCTGGGTGAGGGGGCCTATGTGCGGCGTGGTGAGAAACAGCAGGAGGTCAGCACCTTCAAGCAGGCGCTGGACTGGCTACTGGATGAGGCCAAACGCGGGCAGCATATACAGCGCTACAAGGGGCTGGGTGAGATGAACCCCGAGCAGCTCTGGGAAACCACCATGAATCCCGATACGCGCCGTTTGCTGCAGGTGCAGATCGAGGATGCCGTCGGTTCCGACGATATCTTCACGACGCTGATGGGTGACCAGGTTGAGCCGCGGCGTGACTTCATTGAGCAGAATGCACTGGCGGTGACCAATCTGGATGTCTAGCCGGCTTCATGCGGGTGTAATGAATTGTCACCGCAAAGATACAAAGGCTGTAAATAACTTTTTTCACGTTATGCCTTAATAGGCCTGTAAATATATTATATTGTTTTTTAACTATATTATTTTATAGTAAGCTAAATATATATAGTATTATCATTAATTAGGGGTTTCTTTTTCTCTGCGCCTTTGCAGTAAGTAAATCGTTCTCTCAGCTCTTGAGGGTCGTGATCTCATCCATCCGGGCTTCGATCCAGCCGGAAGCCTCATCAAGGAGCTGCTGGGCGGTCTTGCCCCGGGTTGAGATTGGGGCCCCGACCCGAACCTGGATGGTGCCGGGATGCTTGATGAAGCTGCGCCGGGGCCAGTACTCGCCCGAGTTATGGGCGAGCGGCACTATAGGGTAGCCGGTCTTTTCGGCGAGCACGGCACCACCGATACGGTAACGACCGCGTGTACCCGGCGGCACGCGGGTGCCCTCGGGAAAGATCACGACCCAGATACCCTCGTCGAGTCGCTGCTTGCCCTGACTGACCAGCTGCTGCACAGCGGCGCGCCCCGTGCCGCGCTTGATGAAGATGGTCTTCATGAGCCACAGCCCCCAGCCGAAGAAGGGCAGCCATTTCAGTTCCTGCTTCGCGACCCAGACCTGGTGTGGAAAGATGGACTGCAGGGCAATGGTTTCCCACATCGACTGGTGCTTTGAGAAAACAATGCCTGCAGTGTCAGGTATGTTCTCAGTGCCTCGCACCTCATGCCGGAGTCCACAGCTTGCCGCCAGCCACCACAGTACGATGCGCACCCAGACCGATATGATCGACCAGCGCACGCCAAGTGGCAGGAAAAACGCCAGTAGCACCAGGATGGCGAACAGCAGTGTAAGGGGTGCCAGCAACAGCCAGAAAATCAGGGACCGGGCCCAGAGAAGCAGAGAAACCGGCCTGTTGAGTGTGTCATTCATAATGTTTAATCCATTCAACCCGTATCAGGGGTAAGCAGGGCGTCCACGGCACCGGCGAGGTCCCGAAATACAGGCACAGCAGGATCCAGGCCGGGATGTCCAAGAGTGGCTGCGCCCTTGCCGGTACGGACCAGCAAGGGCGTGGCACCTGCCGCACGCGCTGCCTGCATGTCACGCAGCGAATCACCGATTGCCGGCACACCCGACAGGTCGATCTGCAGGCGGCTGGCAATATCAAGCAGCAGGCCCGGGCGTGGCTTGCGGCACTGGCAGTTATCATCCGGAACATGGGGACAGAAAAATACGGCGTCGATCTGGCCGCCGGCATTATTGACGGCCCGGTACATTTTTTCATGGATGCGTATAAGGGTATCGAAACTGAACAGGCCGCGCGCCATTCCGGACTGGTTGGTGGCAACAATCACGCGCCAGCCGGCACGGTGCAGTCTGGCAATTGCCGCGAGACTGCCGGGTATCGGCTGCCATTCCTCCGGCGACTTGATGTAGTCGTCAGAATCCTCGTTGATGACGCCGTCGCGATCGAGAATTACCAGTTGCATACAGGTGCCGGGCACAATAACGGCATGTGAATATACCGCAGAGACGCAGGGGTCGCTGGGAAATCTTGAAAACACTCGCCGCAAAGGCGCAAAGATAGCAAAAAAATGACTGCCACACTGGTATTCCAAAGGAATGACAAAGGCTTTTTGGAATGCAATTAACTTTGCATCCTTGCAGTGAGTAGCCCTTATCCGGTTCTCTGCGTCTCGGCGGTGAAACCAACTGCCGCCAGTTGACACTGCCTAGGTGTCACGGAATTCCGATACACGAATACGACCGTTGATCATGCGCGAGTCACGCTGCATGATTTTTTCCATCTTCTCCCAGAAGGCCTGCCTGAGATCAAAATCGGCGGCGATGGCGGTGCCGATCACCAGGATCAGAAGGTCGGCACATTCCTCGGCAAGCTTGCCGGTGTCCTTGCCCTTGGTGACGCAGGAGGAGATCTCGCCAAGTTCCTCGGTCATCAGTGCTACCCGGTAGGCCAGTTCCTCGCCACCGGTGTTCCTGAAGTCATGCTTGTCATGAAAGGCCTGTACCGTTTCCAGCATGGCCTGGTAGGAGTCCTTGTTCATTTCATGTCACCGGTATAGCTGTTCTGTACATCGGATGGGTGCAGTTTACCAGTGTAACTGCAGGCTGAAGCGAAAACCCCATTCCCGCACAAAGACGCCAGGAGCTATTTTCCTGTGTCATCCGGGTTTGATGAAACTGTCGTGGAATCCGGAAATTTCAGGATTTTCAGGCAGCGTGGATTAATTCGTGGTTTCCCGTGTTATATCTTCTGGTGCACCCTGTGTCCCTGTGCGGCTGTGCTTTTCCTGCATGCGCTGCGGTGCTGGCTACACCTGCAGGCGTGATATATCAGCCACCCTGAGAAAAAGACCGGACAGGGCATTCAGTAGCGCCAGCCGGTTATTCCGGAGTTTTTCATCGTCGACCATGACCATGACATCATCGAAAAACCTGTCGACCGGGGCCTGCAGTGCAGCCAGGCGGCACAGGGCATCGGTGTAGTCGCGCTGCTCGAACATCGGGCTGACGCTGGCATCGAGTTCCTCGACAGCAGCGGCCAGTGTCTGCTCGGCTGCTTCCTGCAACAGCGCACTCTCGTAGCTGTGCGGAATCTCGATCCCGGCCTTGCGCAGGATGTTGCGTATACGCTTGTTGGCGGCAGCCAGGCTGTTGGATTCCGGCAGCTTGCGGAAGCTCTTCACGGCACGCATGCGCTGGTCGAAGTCCAGCGGCTTCGCCGGCTGGCGCGCCAGGACGGCCTCGAAGGTGTCGGTGTCATAGCCGCTGTCCAGATAATAGGCGCGCAACCGTTCCATCATGAAGGCGAACAGGTCATCGGTGATGTCGGCGGCATTCAGGCTGGCAGGGAAACCTGCTGCAGCGGATGCCAGCAGGCTGCGCAGGTCGAGGTCGAGCTCGCGTTCTATAAGGATGCGCACCACGCCGAGCGCGGAACGTCGCAGCCCGAAGGGGTCCTTGTCGCCGGAGGGCAGCTGGCCAATGGCGAAGATGCCGACCAGCGTGTCGAGCCGGTCGGCGATGGCCAGGGCCTGGCCGGTTACGGTGGTCGGCAGATCGTCGCCGGCAAAACGCGGCAGGTACTGCTCGTCCATGGCGGCGCAGACCTCGATGTGCTCGCCGTCATGGCTGGCGTAGTAGCGGCCCATGATGCCCTGCAATTCCGGAAACTCGTAGACCATGCTGGTCAGCAGGTCACACTTGCACATGGCGGCCGCCCGCTGCGCATGCTGCTCATCGCCACCGACTGCCCTGGCGATGTCACTTGCGATGCGGCTGATACGTGCCTGCTTGTCACCCAGCGAGCCAAGTTTCTGCTGGAAGGTGACGCCGTTAAGCTGCGCGGCACGACTGGCCAGTTTTTGCTTGCGGTCCTGGGTCCAGAAGAAGGCCGCATCTTCCAGGCGCGGCCGGATAACGCGCTCATTGCCGGCACGCACCTGCTGGGGCTCGCGGCTTTCGATGTTGGCTACGGTAATGAAATGCGGCAGCAGTTTGCCTGCCTGGTTCATGACCGGGAAGAACTTCTGGTGATCCTGCATGCTGGAAATCAGTGCTTCGTGTGGCACCTCCAGGAAGCGTTCGTCGAAACCGCCACTGATCACGGCCGGCCATTCCACCAGTGCAGTGACCTCGTCGAGCAGCCCGGCATCGATGTGAGCCATGCCGCCCAGTGCCTTGCCCGCTGCAAGCACGGCGTCGTGTATCGCTTCACGGCGTGCATCCATGTCCACCAGCACCCGTCCCGTGTCCCTGAGGGTGTCGACGTAGACAGCCGGTTCGGTGATGGCAATCGGCTCGTTGCAGTGGAACCGGTGACCGCGGCTGTAGCGATCTGTGTTAACGCCGAGAATCTGTGCGGGGACCGTGTCCGCGCCATGCAGCAACAGCACCCAGTGCACGGGCCGGACAAATTCCACCTCGGAGTCGCCCCAGCGCATGCGCCTGGGTACCGGCAGTTCCTTCAGGGCCTGTTCCACCAGGCCGGGGATGACCTCGCCGGCCGGCCGGCCGCTCTCCACGGCACGGTAGGCCAGAAAGCTGCCCTTGTCCGTTTCCAGCTGATCGAGTTCCGCCACGGGTACACCGCAGGAGCGGGCGAAGCCCTCGGCGGGTTTGGTCGGGTTGCCGTCATCATCGAAGGCGGCAATCATGTTCGGGCCGCGCCGCACCACCTCGCGGTCCGGCTGTGCCAGTGGCACGTCCTCGACCTGTACGGCCAGCCGGCGGGGTGATGCCCAGGCATGGCTGGGTCCGTGTTCGAGGTGCTGTTCCGTCAGCAGGCGGTCCAGCCCGCTGCGGAAGGCCTCGGCCAGCCGGCGCAGCGCCAGCGGTGGCAGTTCCTCGGTGCCGATTTCGATCAGCAGTTCGCGTGTTGCGCTCATGATGCCTTGTCCACAGCCGTGCACATGGGGAAGCCGAGGGACTCGCGCCGTGCATAGTAGGCCTCGGCGACCTGGCGTGCCAGCGTGCGCACGCGCAGGATGTAGCGTTGCCGTTCGGTGACCGAGATGGCGTTGCGCGCATCGAGCAGGTTGAAGGTATGGGACGCCTTGAGCGCCATTTCATAGGCCGGCAGCGGCAGGCTGGCATCGATCAGCCGGCTGCTTTCACGTTCGCAGACATTGAACCACTCCAGCAGTGACTCGATGTCGGCATGTTCGAAGTTGTAGGTCGACATCTCGACCTCGTTCTGGTGGAACACGTCGCGATAGGTGACCGGACCGTCCGGCCCCTGCGTCCAGACGAGATCGAACACGCTCTCGACATCCTGCAGATACATGGCGATGCGCTCCAGCCCGTAGGTGATCTCGCCTGTTACCGGGCGGCATTCCAGTCCGCCGACCTGCTGGAAATAGGTGAACTGGGTGACTTCCATGCCGTTCAGCCAGACCTCCCAGCCCAGCCCCCAGGCGCCCAGCGTGGGTGACTCCCAGTTGTCCTCGACGAAGCGGATGTCATGCACCAGCGGGTCGATGCCGAGTTCGCGCAGCGAGTCGAGATACAGCTCCTGGATCTCCAGGGGGGAGGGTTTCAGCACCACCTGGTACTGGTAGTAATGCTGCAGGCGATTCGGATTCTCGCCGTAGCGGCCATCGGTTGGGCGCCGCGAGGGCTGCACATAGGCGGCACGCCAGGGCTCCGGGCCAATGGCGCGCAGGAAGGTTGCAGGGTGGAAGGTGCCGGCGCCCACCTCCATGTCATAAGGCTGCAACAGGGCACAGCCCTGCCGATCCCAGTAATTCTGCAGGGCAAGTATCAGACCCTGGAAGGTTGTTGGTCGCTCAGACACGTCAGGCCGCTTGTTTTCCGTGGTTTCAGGAGCGGCGAGTATAGCGAAAAATGCTGGCGCATGATGCAGTTGGGTACCAGCCCGGTACTTGCCAGCGGCTGACTTTGTCCATTAAGGTAATCACTAAAGCCTGCTAACGCAGTATTCAGGTATCGCGTGGGGCGGCCGACTGGTCTTGGCAAGGCAATGGCGGGGGAAAGGCATGCGACAGCTGATTCTCGAGCCCACAACCCAGGCGCAGTGGCAGACGCTGGTGCATGAGGCACAGTCGGCCTGTGACCGGGAACTGGATGAAACACTGGAGAGCTATCTGGTGTTCCTGCTGATGCGGTTTACCGACAAGCCGCACTGCATGTCACGTGTCATGGCGCAGGACTACCTTAGCTCGCAGGCTGCCAGTGGCGGTGAGCGTGTCGAGCGTCTGCGCGACGTCGGTGACCACTGCCTGCTGTTCTCCGGACTGTTTCCTCAACTCGCCGAGCGTCGCCTGGTGCGGGTCAGCTACTTCGTCAATCTTGGCCAGTCCTCCTACCGGCAGCTCTCCGACCTGCTCGACCGCGGCTGGTCGTCGGTCTATCGGCATCTGTCGGAGGCCTTCGTCGTCTTGATGGATGTCCTGCAGTCCATGCGCGGGCTGGACGGTCGTCCTTCGCTGACACCCATACAGGCACTGGATCTGTGGTCTGACACCGGCAGCCGTCGCTGTTACGAGCAGGTCACCGCGGACGGCAGGATCATTCCCTCGCCCCCCGGCACGGAAAAACACTGAGTCCCAGTGCTTTTTGTCCGTCTGCCCCGTGCATGGGGTAGAATGCCGGTGTTATTGCTGCCCGGTATTTTTCACCGCCAGGACACAAAGAACGAAAAGGGACAGGCATTACCGCCAAAAACGTCATTCCCGCGCAGGCAGGGATAACAACGGGTTTTCACTTCACTTCAGTATTCCCTGGCGCCCTTTGCGGTCAACATGCCGCTTCAAACTATTCACTGCTCTTGATAATGACTGAACCACGCAAAGCCGTTGCCCTGATATCCGGCGGACTGGATTCGCTGCTTGCCGCGCGCGTGGTCATGGACCAGGGCGTGCTTGTCGAGGGTATCAATTTCTACACCGGCTTCTGCGTCGAGGGCCACACCCATGCCATTCGCAGGCAGGACCGCGCGAAGCCGAAGCGCAACAATGCGCTGTGGGTGGCGGAACAGCTGGGCATCAAGCTGCACATCGTCGATATCATCGAGGAGTACAAGGACGTCGTCATCAACCCGAAACACGGTTACGGCGCCAACCTGAACCCCTGTCTCGACTGCAAGATATTCATGGTCGGCAAGGCGCGCGAATGGATCGCCGCCAACGGTTTCGACTTCATCATTACCGGCGAGGTCATCGGCCAGCGGCCGATGTCACAGCGCAAGGACACCATGCCGGTGGTGTCCCGCGACTCCGGCGCGCAAGACCTGCTGGTGCGGCCGCTGTGTGCGAAAAACCTGCCGGAGACGCTGCCGGAGCGCGAGGGCTGGCTCGATCGTGAACGCCTGCACGACTTCAGCGGCCGCTCGCGCAAGCCACAGATCGCGCTGGCCAGGCATTACGGCTTCGAGGACTATGCCCAGCCTGCCGGCGGCTGCTGTTTTCTCACGGATAAGCAGTATTCGGTGAAGCTGGCTGACCTCTGGGCGACACGCGGCAGTCGTGAGTATGACCTCGATGACATCATGCTGCTGAAGGTCGGGCGACACCTCCGGCCACGGCCGAACTTCAAGCTGATTGTCGGTCGCGAGGAGGGCGAAAACCGCTTCATGGAAGGTTACCGCAAGCGGTTCGTGCACCTCGTGCCGCTGAGTCACACCGGCCCTCTGGTATTAATCGACGGCGAACTGCAGGAGGGCGATCTGGAACTGGCTGCGCGCCTCGCCGCGCGTTTCAGCCAGGGCCGCGACGCAGCGCGGGTCACCCTGCAGGCCACTGGCCTGGACGGTACCACGCAGTCACTCGACGTCGTGCCGATGCCCGCCGGCGAGATACCCGCAGACTGGTATATATGAGCGAATCCAGTATTGATGCGCGTCACCTGCTCTGCCCGATGCCCGTGATTCGCACCCAGGATGCGGTGGGCGGATTGCAGCCGGGTGATAGGTTGCGGGTGCATTGCACCGATCCGGGCGTTCTGCATGACATACCCGCCTGGTGCCGGGTACATGGCCACGAGGTCTGTGACATCGACCGGCAGGTGGATGAAATAATCATTACTATCCGTGTCGGAGAATCTGCATAATTCACGCCATGCACGGCCTTACCCACCACCATCCCAACCCGCTTGACGCGCGTTACCGTGAGGTCCGCAAGGTGACGCTGATCGGTTCCGTCGTTGACCTGCTGCTGGGCATCATCAAGGTCGTTATTGGCTACCTGTCGCATTCGCAGGCGCTGGTTGCTGATGGCATACACTCCTTTTCGGACCTGTTTACCGACTTCCTGGTGCTGTTTGCCGCCAAGCATTCGCACCGCGAGGCGGACGAGGAGCATCCCTACGGCCATGGCAGGATCGAGACGGTTGCCACGGTCGCGCTGGGGGTTGCCCTGCTGACGGTCGCCGCCGGCATCAGCTATGACGCCGTGCGTCGCCTGCTGGAACCGGATCTTTTGCTGCACCCCGGGCTGCTGGCGCTGCTGGCTGCGCTGGTCTCCGTAATCGCCAAGGAGGTCATTTACCAGTACACCGCCCGGGTCGCGCGCCGCCTGCGCTCGAACATGCTGCATGCCAATGCCTGGCACAGCCGCAGTGATGCGATTTCCTCCATTGTCGTTGTGATCGGTGTCGGCGGCACCATGGCGGGCCTGCGCTGGCTGGATGCGGCTGCTGCAATCGTGGTTGCCCTGATGATTGCGAAGATTGCCTGGGACCTGCTGTGGAAGAGTCTGCAGGAACTGATCGACACGGCACTGGAAGCCGAGCAGGTCGAGGCCATTTCCGCGTCGATCCGCGATGTTCCGGGCGTGCGCTCCCTGCATATGCTGCGTACCCGTCGCAGCGGCAGTGATGCGCTGGTGGACGTGCATATCCTCGTGGATCCAAAGCTGAGCGTGTCCGAGGGCCACCAGATTGGCGAGACGGTGCGCAGCCGCCTGCTCGCGGGAAATGACGAGGTCACGGATGTAACGGTGCATATCGATCCCGAGGATGACGAGCTGGCTTCGCCGTGTACGCACCTGCCATTGCGCGACGAAATCCTGCGGCGCCTGGAGGCGCAGTGGCAGCAGCTGGAAGGGGCACCGCAGCCTGACAAGGTGGTATTGCACTACCTCAATGGCAAGGTGCATGTGGATGTCTACCTGCCGAGGTCGTCCGGTGCGGAGCAGGAGCGGGATGCGCTTGCCGGTGCGGTCAGCAGGGCCGCCCGCCAGGCCGAGGACATCGGTGATGTGCATGTGTATTACAGATAAAACGGCTGCACCAATATGGTGCGACCGCCATTATGAGCGCACTATATTGGTGCGCCACGTGCGGGTGCGGTTCGCCTAAGTCCGTGAAAAAGCGCATTTCTCAGCCCATGCAGCCGTGGCATAATTCCTGCTTCCTGACACAACAAGAATCGTTCACGATTTTTTAGTTTCTCACTGCTGTCGTGGTGACGGCGGTGTATTTTCTAGCGCTACCTGATTGGAGGAGCTGTAATGTCCGCAACGAAAGTTCTGAAGATGATGAAAGACAACGACGTCAAGTACGTCGACCTGCGTTTCACCGACACGATCGGCAAGGAGCAGCATGTGACCCTGCCGTCGAGCCAGGTGGGCGCTGAAATGTTCAAGTCCGGCAAGATGTTTGACGGATCCAGTATTGCCGGCTGGAAGGGCATCAACGAGTCCGACATGGTCCTGATGCCTGACAGCACGACCGCGGTCATGGACCTGTTCAGTGATGAACCGACCATGAACCTTCGCTGCGACATCCTCGAGCCCACCACCATGAAAGGCTACGAGCGTGATCCGCGTTCCATCGCGAGTCGTGCCGAGGCCTATCTCACGTCCACCAAGATTGCGGACACCGCCTACTTCGGCCCGGAGCCGGAATTCTTTGTGCTGGATGACGTCCGCTGGGGCGCCGACATGAGCGGCTCCTTCTGCAAGGTCGATTCCGAGGAGGCCTCCTGGAATGCCGAGCGGGTTTACGAAGACGGCAACATCGGTCACCGTCCGACGGTCAAGGGCGGTTACTTCCCGGTGCCGCCGGTCGACTCGCTGCACGACCTGCGTGGCGCCATGTGCCTGGCCCTGGAAGAAATGGGCGTGCCGGTAGAGGTGCATCATCACGAGGTCGCCACGGCCGGCCAGTGCGAGATCGGTACCCGTTTCGACACGCTGGTAAAACGCGCAGACCAGAACCAGATCCTGAAGTATGTCGTGCACAACGTGGCGCACGGCTACGGCAAGACGGCGACCTTCATGCCCAAGCCCATCGTCGGTGACAACGGCAGTGGCATGCACGTACACCAGTCGCTTGCCAAGGCCGGCAAGAACATTTTTACCGGCACCAAGTACGGTGGCCTGTCACAGCAGGCGCTGTATTACATCGGCGGCATCTTCAAGCATGCCCGTGCCCTGAATGCGTTCACCAACGCCAGCACCAACAGCTACAAGCGCCTGGTTCCTGGCTTCGAGGCGCCGGTCATGCTGGCCTACTCGGCACGCAACCGCTCGGCTTCCGTACGTATCCCGTTCGAGTCAAATCCGAAGGGCCGTCGTATCGAGGTGCGTTTCCCGGACTCCGCCGGCAATCCGTACCTGAGTTTCGCCGCCATGCTGATGGCTGGCCTCGACGGCATCAAGAACAAGATCGATCCGGGCGATGCCATGGACAAGGATCTGTACGACCTGCCGGCGGAAGAAGCCAGGAGCATCCCGACTGTCTGCAGTTCACTTGACCAGGCCCTGGATGCGCTGGATGCCGATCGCAAGTTCCTGACGGCCGGTGGGGTGTTCACGGACGACATGCTTGATGGTTACATCGAGCTGAAGATGGGCGAAGTCACGCGTCTGCGCATGACCACGCATCCGGTCGAGTTCGACATGTACTACAGCCTGTAACAGGCAGGTAGTTGCAGTACCCGGAAGCGCCCCGCAAGGGGCGCTTTTTTTGCCTGCAGGGATGCGCGGGAGCGATGCCCAAAGGGATTGCACCCGCGTTTGATGGCGACAAAATGTCCCATATTCCGGACCGGTTGTATTGCATCCTCGCCAGCTGTTGTTTATGGTGAAAGCATGAAATGGCTGCCTCTTATGCTGCTGGTCTTTGCCGGAACGCTGCACGCCGCTGTCTACAAGCATGTCAACGAGAAAGGTGAAGTGGTCTACTCGGATACACCGGCACCGGGTGCCGAGAAACTCGACCTGCCGGAGCTGCCGACCTATACACCGCCACCGGTGCCGCTGATACGTGCACAGGATGTACCTGTCGAGTCCGATATCTATCGTACCTTCGATGTCGTCAAGCCGCTAAACAACAGCACGATCCGTAATAATCTGGGTGTCATCGAACTGCAGCTGCGCATTGATCCGGCACTGAAGGTCCGCGAGAAACACCGCATCCAGTTTTATCTCGACAACGAACGCTACGGGCCGCTGGTCGACAAGACCGCCATCATGATGAGCAATATCGAGCGGGGTGAGCACACGCTGTCGGCGAGTGTGTTCGATGCTGATGGCAATGTCGTGGCGGCCTCGAATTCCGTTACGGTGTTCGTGAAGCGCGAATCCGTGCTGCACAAGAAGGACCGGTTCGTCCCGCCACCAGCCGATCCGGATAATCCGCCACCGGAAACGCCGGTCAATCCGGGAAACCGCGAGTTCAATCCGAACATCCGGACGGAAAATCCCAATATCCGCACCCCCAATCCAAACATCATTTCACCACCACCGACGGCCACGCCCCTGCCCTCAGCCCGCTAGGCACCCGCTCATGCACCAATTTGGTGCAGGCCTGCAGAAATCCGCTATACTGTTGTTTTTTACCCTGGGCATCAGGCCGGTGTGTGGCAGACACGCGGCCACGTAACTGCTTGTTAAATATTATAATTATTGCGCAGATGCGTTGTGCTGTCCGCGCGGCGTGAGCTGGTTTGATTTTTGCATTGGATACTTTATGGCTGGCTACGAGGCAATCCCCGGATATCTAACCGAGCAGATCCTGGACCATCTTTCCACCGGAGTGATGGTGTTTGATGCACAGCTCAGGCTGATCTCGCTCAATACCGCCGGCGAGATGCTGCTGGGGCAAAGCGCCAGGCTCGCCTGCGGCAAGACGCCGATGGAATTGCTGGCAAACGGTGCGCATATGCAAGAGCAGCTGCAGCGGGCGATTGCCTCGGGCGACATGATCCTGAACCGTGGCTGCCGGCTGGAACTGCCGCAGGCCCAGGCGCTGCGGGTGAACTGCACTGCCACACCCCTGCTGGGTCGGGATGGCACCCTGGGCGTCATCGCCGAGCTGCGAACAGTGGACCATCACCTGCGCATCGAGCAGGAAGAACAGTTGCTCAACCAGCACGAGGCAACGCGGGCGCTGGTGCGCGGGCTGGCCCACGAGATCAAGAATCCGCTGGGCGGACTGCGGGGAGCGGCACAGCTGCTGGAGCGTGAAATCGACGATGAGTCGCTGAAGGAATACACCCGGATCATCATCGGCGAGGCGGACCGCCTGCAGAACCTGATGAACCGCATGCTGGGTCCGAACGAGATACCGGATTTCCAGCCGACGAACATCCATACCGTGATGGAGCGCGTGCGCGAGCTGGTACTGGCCGAGGCCGGCAAGGGACTGAAGTTCACGCCGGACTACGATCCCAGCCTGCCCGAGCTGCAGGCGGATCCCGAACTGCTGGTGCAGGCGATGCTGAACATCGTCCGCAATGCCGCACAGGCGCTGGACGGGACCGGCGAGATCATCCTGCGAACGCGGGTAAAACGGCAGTTCCATATCGGCGCACGCAAGCACAGGCTGGTGGCCGCCATCGACGTCATTGACAACGGCCCGGGCATCCCGCCGGAACTGCAGGAAAAGATCTTCTACCCGATGATCACAACACGTGATGAGGGCACGGGCCTAGGCCTGTCGATCGCCCAGTCACTGGTCGGACGACACAAGGGCCTGATCGAGTGCAGCAGCAGGCCCGGGCGCACGGTTTTCACAATATTACTGCCACTGGACGACGGTTAATGAAGCATACACAGACAGTCTGGATCATTGATGACGACAGCTCCATTCGCTGGGTGCTCGAAAAGGCGCTGGGCAAGGCGAACATCCCGGTCGCCAGTTTCGACTCCGGCAGCGGGGCGCTGGAGGAATTGCAGCACGAGGAGCCGGCCGTGATCGTTTCGGATATCCGCATGCCGGGTATGAACGGGCTGGAGTTGCTCGAGCGGATACACGAACGCTATCCGCAAATGCCGGTGATCATCATGACGGCCCATTCCGACCTCGACAGCGCGGTGTCCGCCTACAAGGGCGGCGCCTTCGAGTACCTGCCCAAGCCGTTTGATGTCGATGAAGTCACGTCCCTTGTCCAGCGTGCCCTGGCTGTCCGCTTACAGCAACAGGCGCACGTGCCGGTCGCTGATACGTCAGGTGTGCCCGAGATCATTGGCAAGGCTCCCGCCATGCAGGAGGTGTTTCGAGCCATCGGGCGCCTGGCGCATTCCAATGCGACGGTGCTGATCAACGGCGAATCCGGTACCGGCAAGGAACTGGTGGCGCTTGCCCTGCACCGGCACAGTGATCGCGCTGACAAGCCGTTTCTGGCCCTCAACATGGCAGCGATACCGCGTGACCTGCTCGAGTCGGAACTCTTTGGCCACGAGCGTGGTGCGTTCACCGGGGCCCAGAGCCGGCGCACCGGCCGCTTCGAGCAGGCCAACGGCGGTACCCTGATGCTGGACGAAATCGGTGACATGCCGGCCGAGCTGCAGACCCGTCTGCTGCGCGTGCTGGCCGACGGTGAATTCTACCCGGTCGGTGCGCACACACCGCGCCACGTCGATGTGCGGATCATCGCCGCGACCCACCAGGACCTGGAGCAGCGCGTCCGCGACGGGCTGTTTCGCGAGGACCTGTTTCACCGCCTGAACGTGATTCGCATCCACATCCCGGCACTGCGCGAGCGGCGCGAGGACATTCCCCTGCTGATGCAGCATTTCCTGGCCATGGCCGCGCAGGAACTCGAGGTGGAGTCGAAGACGCTCGCACCCGGTGTATCCGATGCCCTGATGCAGCTCGACTGGCCGGGCAATGTGCGCCAGCTGGAAAATCTCTGCCGGTGGCTGGTGGTCATGGCGCCGGGCCAGGAGATCCGTCTCGAGGACCTGCCGGATGAACTGGCCGCCGGCGAGTCATCGGAGGCGGTCATGGCCGGTGGTGACTGGCAGCAGCAGCTGCGCGGCTGGGCAAACCGTCAGTTCAGCGCGGGCCGCAACCAGTTGCTGGACGATGCGCTGCCCGCATTCGAGCAGACGCTCATCGAGGCCGCGCTGCAACACACGGGTGGCCGGCGCCAGGAAGCGGCGCGCCTGCTGGGCTGGGGGCGCAACACGCTGACGCGCAAGCTGAAGGAGCTTGATATCGCCCTGTAGACAGTGCGCAGATTTACAGCAGATGACGCATTGCTGCGCATGCTCACAGGACGCATTCAACCTGCTGTATTCAATCCCATTGCCTGACCAGTGCGGTGGTGCCAGCGCATGCGGATGCCAACAGACCAACAGCTCATATCTTCTGCCGCTCCATGAAACCCGTGTGGCTGCATGCATCCGTTGTGTTCAACGAAAGGTTGATCATCCTTGCCGATAGTCTGCCGTGGTCGCCGGAGGTGCGATCCGAAACCGTTGCCGATGACATGGCATATGTCGTCCCGCTTTACTCGATAATGCAGGGGCTGTTGGTGTTGCCGTGCAGCTCCAGGCTGCCGGTCAGGTCGCTGACGGAGCCCAGTTGCTGCTGATCGAGGTAGTCCAGCAGGCCACGGTTGAGGACTTCGCAGACCAGTGGATCGTAGAAGAGGGCGGTACCGACACCGACGGCGGATGCACCGGCAATAAGGAACTCGATGGCGTCCTGCGCCGTGGTGATACCGCCCTGGCCGATGATGGGGATGTTGTGCGGCTTGCAGACCTGGTGGACCTGGTGGGTCTTCAGCAGCGCCACCGGCTTGATGGCCGGCCCGGACAGGCCGCCCTGGTTGTTGCCGATAACCGGGGTGCGTGTGTTGATATCGATGGCCATCCCCATCAGGGTGTTGATGACCGCAAAGGCATCGGTGCCGGCCTCGATGCAGCGCCGGGCGTTGTCCGCGATATCGGTCTGGTTGGGCGATAGCTTGGTGATGAGCGGCTTCTGCGTCACGCCACGGCAGGCGGCTACGACACGTGCCGACATCTCCGGGTCGTTGCCGAAGGTGACGCCACCCTCTTTAACATTCGGGCAGGAGATGTTGATCTCGATGGCATCGATGGGCGAGTCGTCGAAGCGCCGCGTTACCTCGGCATATTCCTCGACCGTCGAGCCGGAGACATTCGCGATGAAGCGTGTCTCGCTGAAATCCAGTTCCGGCAGAATGGCATTGACGACGTGGTCGACGCCCGGGTTCTGCAGGCCGATGGCGTTCAGCATGCCGTCCGGGGTTTCCGCGATGCGGTGGGCTGCGTTGCCGAGACGCGGTTCGAGTGTCGTGCCCTTGAGGCACACGGCGCCGGTGGCACGGTTGGAAAAGCCCCTGACGCGTGTATATTCTTCGCCGAAGCCGACACAGCCTGACAGCAGCACCAGCGGCGTGGCAAATGACAGGCCGCAGAAGTCGACAGCGAGTTTCTGCTTTTCGGAGTCAGTCAGTTCATTCACGGTCATGCCATACCCGGGATTCGATCATGTTTCATGTGGTGCTTTACCAGCCGGAGATTCCACCGAACACCGGCAATATCATACGCCTTTGCGCGAACACCGGCAGTGTCCTGCACCTGATACGGCCGCTGGGCTTCGAGCTCGATGATCGCCGCCTGCGGCGCGCCGGCCTCGACTACCGCGAGTGGGCGACAGTCACCGAACACGACTCATTGCGGGCATTCCGGACGGCAGTGCAACCGGCACGCTGCTGGGCGCTCTCGACCCGCGGGCGCTGCGGCTATGACAGCGTTGCCTTCGCCGCCGGTGATGCCTTCCTGTTCGGCCCGGAAACGCGCGGCCTGCCGGAGACGCTGCTGCGGGAACTGGGTGATACGGCCGTGCTGCGCCTGCCGATGGTCGCCGGCAGCCGCAGCCTGAATCTGGCGAACACGGTGGCGGTGGTGGTCTACGAGGCGTGGCGGCAACAGGGCTTCAGTGGCGCCGGTTAGCTATTGGGCGCTACACGATTCATGACACGTCCAGGTTCGCCTTGCATCCATCTCGCTATGGCCACTGAAACAGCGGAATTCAGATAACCTGAATCTTTCCGTGTGCTTCCGTGGCCATTCGATCAAGAATGTAATTTGCATGCAGGCGTGCCGCATTACGGAGTCCTCAATAATTGCGGACCGGTCGTGTTACGGTCAGCCCGTCTCGGACTTGATGCCGCGTGCCAGCAGGTTGTGCACCGCTTCCGCCGGCGGCAGACCTTCATACAACAGCTGGTAGACCTGTTCGGCAATCGGCATGTCGACCCGGTACTGGCGCGCCAGCTGTACCACCTCGCGGGCGGTGTTGAAGCCCTCGACCACCTGGCCAATTTCGTCCACCGCAGCCTGCAGCCGTTTGCCCTGGCCAAGCGCCAGTCCCAGCCGGCGGTTGCGCGACTGGTCGTCGGTGCAGGTGAGGATCAGGTCGCCGACTCCGGCCAGTCCCATGAGGGTCTCGCGCCGTGCGCCCATGGCATCACCAAGGCGGATGATCTCAGCCAGTCCGCGCGTAATGAGCGCGGCACGGCTGTTTGCGCCCAGACCGAGTCCGTCGGCGATGCCGGCGGCGATGGCCAGCACGTTCTTGACGGTGCCGCCGAGCTGCACGCCGATGACGTCGTCGCTGGTGTAGACGCGCATGACCTCGCCGTGCAGCCGGCTGGCCATGTCGTTGGCAAACGGCGGGTTGAACGAGGCCACGGTCAGCGCGGTCGGCAGCCCGATGGCCACCTCCTTTGCAAAGGTCGGGCCGGACAGCACGGCGGTCGGGTAGCGGGTGCCCAGCTCTTCCTCGATGACCTCCTGCATGAACTTGCCGCTGCCTGACTCCAGGCCCTTGGTGGCCCAGGCGATTCGTGTCTTCGGGGTGAAGTAGGCCGCTGCCTGCTGCACGACCTCGCGCAGGGCGTGGCTGGGCACGACAATCAGCAGGTCACGGCACTGGCCGATGGCGCGCGACAGATCGGACTCGATCAGCAGATTATCCGGGAAGGCGATACCCGGCAGGTACTGTGTGTTTTCACGCCTGTCCTGCAGGTCCGCCATGAAATGCGGCTCGTGGCCCCACAGGATGGTGGTGTTGTGATTGTGGGCGAGGCGAATGGCCAGCGCCGTACCCCAGGAGCCGGCGCCGAGGACTGTGATGCAATCACCGCTCATGTCTGTCCCCGGTGAGTTCTGTTGCTGGTCGTGTTTCGGTGTCAGACGGCTTCAGGGTTCTGCGCCTGCTGCGCGGCCTGCATGCGTTGTTTGTACAACCCATCGAAGTTCACGGGGGCGGGCAGCAGTTGCGGGAAGCCGCCCTTCAGCACCAGTTCTGACAGCGCGGCTGAGCCGAAGGGATAGAGGAAGCGCAGGCAGTAAACATTGTGCAGGCGATGCAGCTCGGCTTCATCAAACCCTTTCATGCGGAAGATGCCGGCCTGGTGGACCTCGGCCAGATAGGCGGTTTTGCCGGATACGTTTACCGTGGCGGTCAGCGTCAGTACGACTTCATACAAGTCGTCATCCATGCCCCGGGCCTTGCTGTCGATCTCGATGTTCATGTCCGGCTGCCATTCCTGCAGGAAGATCTCCGGGGAATTCGGTGTCTCGAACGAGACGTCCTTGAGGTAAATCTTTTGTGCGCGAATTATTTTCTGCGCGTCATCGCCGGCTGGCTGTTCTTCTTCGGCCATGTGGCCTCCCCTGATTGTGGTGTGTGCTTTATTCGGCCGAGCCTGACGGCGGATTTATTTGCCCTTGCTGACCGGCAGGTCGGCCTGCTGCCAGCCGAGTACGCCGCCTTTGAGATTGTAAACCCTTTCGAAGCCCTGCTTGCGCAGCTTGCTGCAAACCGGCAGGGAGCGCTGGCCGCTGCGGCAGTAGACGATCACCGGCCGGTCGCGGTACTTGTCGAGTCTGGCTGGCATGTCGCTGTTGTCGGCCGGCACATGCAGTGCATTGACGATATGGCCGTCGCGGAAATCCTTGTCGCTGCGCATGTCGACCATGATGGCGTTGTCATGATTCAGCAGGCGCGTCGCTTCACCGGGTCCGACGTCCTTCACGCCGCTGATCCGGCGCTTCAGTTCACCGCCAACGAGCATGGCAAGCAGGGCCACCGCGGCCAGGATAAGCATCGGGTGGTTGGTGATGAATTCGCTGAGCTGGCTTATGTTCATTTCATGCAATAGTGCGTCACGCCGTTACGGGTGGCTAACGGGTATTCGGGGAGGTTGTAGTCGTGCGCCGCCTCCGGCGGCGTACTAACCATGCGAACAGAAGACTTCGCGCATCATGCCGATCAGGCGCAGGGTCCGGGAGTCGCTGACACGATAGTAGACACGGTTGGCGTCCTTGCGCGATGCCAGGATTCCCTTGTCGCGCAGGATGGCGAGATGCTGGGAAATATTGCTTTGCGAGGTGCCGACACTCTCGACGATGTCCTGCACGCTGATTTCCTTGTCACCGAGTGTGCAGAGTATTTTCAGTCGTAACGGGTGCGACATGGCCTTCAGGGAGCGTGATGCCCGGTCAATATCCTCATCACGCGATATCAGGGGTTCAGTGATCATTACCATCAACTTGTCCTTGTGCGGTACAGACCGTTTATATGTTACTGCATTCATTACTAAAACATTATACAATAATAAGCCGTTTCGGCCACTGAAAATGCCCTTTTCGTGACCCGATACCCGTATGATCCGGATGCCCGTGTCTTGCTGACGCGTGGCTGGATTGGCACGGTGACATCAATTAGACTCATTCCACGAAATGCAAGAAAGCACAGAGAAAACCAGTCAGATTCCCCCGCCAGGACGCCCCATGGTCCTCGTTATACTGGATGGCTGGGGTTACAGCGAAACGACAGAAAACAACGCCATTGCCGGGGCTGATACACCGGTCTGGGACCGGCTCTGGTCGCATTACCCGCATACCCTGATACGTACCTCCGGCGCAGCGGTCGGTCTGCCCGCCGGCCAGATGGGCAATTCAGAAGTCGGCCACCTCAACCTGGGCGCCGGGCGTGTGGTCTACCAGGAATTCACCCGCGTCAGCCGCGCCATCAAGACCGGCTCGTTCTTCAGCAACCACACCCTGACCGATGCCGTCGACCAGGCGGTGGAGAACGGCAAGGCCGTCCATATCCTCGGCCTGCTGTCACCGGGCGGTGTACACAGCCACGAGGACCACATCCATGCCATGGCCAGGCTGGCCCTCGAGCGTGGTGCCAAAAAGGTCTATCTGCATGCCTTCCTGGACGGGCGGGACACACCACCACGCTCCGCGCGCGCTTCACTGCAGGCCATGGAGGATGTCTTCAACGAACTGGGCGGTGGCCGGATTGCCTCGATAATCGGCCGTTATTACGCGATGGATCGTGACCACCGCTGGCCGCGTATCCAGGCGGCCTACGACCTGATCACGCAGGGCAAGGCGGAATTCGAGGCCGCCGATGTGCAGACGGCGCTGTCCATGGCCTATGCGCGTGACGAGGGTGATGAATTCGTGCAGGCCACGCGCATCGTGCCGGCGGGCGAGACGCCGGTTCGCGTCGAGGATGGCGATGTCATCGTTTTCATGAACTACCGGTCCGACCGTGCACGGCAGATCACGCGACCCTTTATCGAGGAGGACTTTGACGGTTTTACCCGGGAGTATGTCCCCCGGGCGGGCAGCTTCGTCAGCCTCACGGAGTACAACAAGGACTTCGATGCGCCCGTGGCGTTCCCGCCGGACCGGATGCACAACGTCTTTGGCGAATACATCTCTTCATTCGGTCTGCGGCAGCTGCGCCTGGCAGAAACCGAGAAGTACGCGCACGTCACTTTCTTTTTCAACGGTGGCGAGGAAACGCCGTTCGAGGGCGAGGAGCGCATTCTGGTCAAATCACCCATGGTGGCCACCTACGATCTGCAGCCGGAGATGAATGCCCCGGAGCTGACGGACAAGCTGGTGGCAGCCATCGGGGGCGGCAAGTACGATGCCATCATCTGCAATTATGCCAACCCCGACATGGTCGGCCACACCGGCAAGTACGATGCCGCAGTCAAGGCGATCGAGGCCATCGACGACTGTCTCGCCCGTGTTCTCGATGCTGTCCTGGAAGCTGGCGCCGAACTGCTGATCACCGCCGATCACGGTAATGCCGAACTGATGCAGAATGGCGATACCGGCCAGGTACACACGGCACATACCACCAACCTTGTGCCGCTGGTCTACGTCGGGCGTCCGGCGCAATTGGCCGAGCATGGCTCCCTCAGTGATATCGCGCCCAGCATGCTGTACCTGATGAACATGGACATACCACCGGAGATGACCGGCACCCCGCTGGTTGAAGTCCTGCCTGCCGGTGGTGATGTCGTTGAGCCGGCGGAAAATGTCGAGCTGCATGGCTGAACGTGCCGACCTGCCGTACATCACGCCGATCCGGCTTTCCCTGCCAGGGTGCTACTGACTGTTACCCGCACGTCATGACGTGGTGGCGCCGGTCGCTGCTGTCGGCAGCGCTGCTCCTGTCCCTTGCCATTCACACCGGTACGGCGTTTGCCGATGAGGCGAAAGAACAGGCGGCGCGCCTGCAGCAGCTGCGTGAGCGAATCAGCAGCCTGAAAAACGAACTCGGCGACATGCGTGGCCGGCAGGCGGCCCTGCAGCGCGAGCTTGAGAGCACGGACAAGTCCATCGGCGAGGCCGCGGCAGGAATGCGGCAGCTGAAACAGCAGAAGGCGGAGTCTCAGGCACGGCTGGATCAGCTGGAAGAGGAGCGCCGGGTGCAGCGGGCGGCGTTGCAGGAGATGCGCAGCCGGCTGGCGCAGGACCTGCGTTCGGCCTACCTCATGGGGCGACAGGAACAGGTCAAGCTGCTGCTTAACCAGGAAGACCCGGCGACAGTCAGTCGCATGCTGGCCTACCATGGTTACTTCACGCGCTCGCGCAATGACCGTATCCAGGCATTGCGAACCACCCTTGCCGGACTTGCTGTCACCGGTCAGGACATCATTGCGCAACAGGAGCGGCTGGACGGGTTGCTGCAGCAGCAGCACGAGGTCGCCGGTCAGCTTGCCGACGGCCAGGATGAGCGTTCCCGGGTGCTGGCGAAGCTGCAGTTGCAGATGAAGGGCAAGGCGCAGGAACTGGCACAACTGGAGCGGGACGAACAGCGCCTGCATAAACTGGTGGAATCGTTGCAGCAGGCGCTCAGGGATATTCCGCCGGCGGTCACGGAATCCAGGTCACTGCATGAACTGAAGGGCAGGCTGCGGTGGCCGGTAGCCGGGCATATCAGCATGCAATACGGCAGCCGCCAGGCCGGCGGCAAGCTGATATCGCGGGGTGTGCGTATCAAGGCACAGGCCGGTGCAGATGTGCGTGCCATTGCCAAGGGTCGCGTCGCCTACGCGGACTGGTTGCGCGGTTTCGGCCTGCTGCTGATTATCGATCACGGCAAGGATTACATGTCCCTGTATGGCAACAACCAGACACTGTTCAAGGAAGTCGGTGAGTGGGTCGAGGGCAATGAGGTGATCGCCACGGTCGGCAGCAGCGGCGGTCAGGCGAGCGCCGGGTTGTATCTGGAACTGCGTAAAAAGGGCCGGCCCTTCAACCCGGCCCCGTGGTTTGCCGGGAAACCGTCAGCGACAAGGGCCAGCCGCTGAATCTTCAGTACGCCCGGCTGTCCGATCGTGCATGCCGCTGCGGGAAGCGCGCAGAATCCAAAAGCTTTTTCAGCTGACGCCGATACCGCTATAACTGGCCCTGTGATATTGTCGGAGTCCCGAAAGAGCTCCGCCGCCGCCCTGCGGGCAGCTGCAAGCTCAACCGAATTTATTGCCGTATGGAAGATCCTATGAGTGTAAAGAAACAGAATTACCTGCTGTTGGTGACCGGGCTGGTACTGGGAGTGCTGGTTTCCATCGGTCATGGCGTGCTGGCGGACCGCGAAGCCGCCCAGGCGACATTGCCGGTCGAGGAGTTGCGCACCTTCAGCGACGTTTTCGGGCGTATCAAGAATGACTACGTGGAGACCGTCGAGGACAAGGACCTGCTGGAGAATGCCATCCGCGGCATGCTGACGGGGCTCGACCCGCATTCCAGTTATCTGGATGTCGAACAGTTCAAGGAGCTGCAGGTCGGCACAACCGGCCAGTTCGGCGGACTCGGCATCGAGGTCGGCATGGAAAACGGTTTCGTGAAGGTAATCGCGCCGATCGACGATACGCCGGCGCAGCGTGCCGGTGTCAAGGCAGGCGATCTGGTGATCCGCCTCGATGACACGCCGGTCAAGGGCATGAGCCTGAACGATGCGGTCAAGATCATGCGTGGCGAGCCGGGTACCGACATCGAGCTGACCATCGTGCGCGAGGGTCTGGACAAGCCGCTGCAGATCACCATTACGCGTGACATCATCAAGGTCAAGAGCGTCAAGCGCCGCAGCCTGGAACCGGGTTACGGTTACCTGCGCATCTCGCAGTTCCAGTCCAAGACGGCGGATTATCTGGAGGACGCCATCAGCGACCTGAAAAAGGAAAATGATGATAACCTCAAGGGGCTGGTGCTGGATCTGAGGAATAACCCCGGCGGCGTACTGAACGGTGCGGTCGCGGTGTCGGATGCCTTTCTGACCAAGGGGCTGATTGTCTATACCGAGGGTCGAATCGACGACTCCCGGCTGCGTTTCAACGCCACGCCGGACGACCTGCTCAACGGCGCGCCGATCGTGGTGCTGGTCAACCAGGGCTCTGCCTCGGCGTCCGAGATTGTTGCCGGCGCACTGCAGGACCACAAGCGCGCCATCATTCTCGGCAGCAAGACGTTTGGCAAAGGCTCGGTGCAGACCATCTTGCCGCTGAGCGGCGGGACTGCGCTCAAGCTGACCACGGCGCGCTACTTCACGCCGTCCGGACGCTCCATCCAGGCGGAAGGCATCACCCCGGACATCCAGCTGGAATCCCTCAAGGTCGCCACCGTGGAGAAGACGATTGATCCGCTCAAGGAGGCCGATCTCTCCGGCCACCTCGACAACGGCAATGGCGATGCTGAAGACGGCACTGCCGGCGATCAGGATGATTCCGGCAATGGCGGACTGGCGCAGTCCGACTACGAGCTCTACGAGGCACTCAACATGCTGAAGGGTCTGGCCATCCTGCAGGAACGCATGCAGTAATTCCCGGGCACGGCGGGGTGGCCAGTCGCATCGTCAGGACAGTTACCGCGCTGTGTGCCCTGCTGCCGGTGTATTTCCTGCCGGCAGCAGGGTTCGCGGAATCCCCGTCCGCGCCCGTCCCCCGATACAGCATTGCACTGATCATCGATGATCTCGGTAACCGGCGCCCACCGGGCGAGGCGGTCATTGATCTGCCAGGCCCGGTTGCCTGTGCCTTTCTGCCGGACGGCCGCCACACCCCGCAGCTGGCCAGTCAGGCTCATGCCCGCAACAAGGAGGTCATGCTGCACCTGCCCATGCAGGCTGCCAGCCACGGCTCAGCGATGCCTGGCGAACTGCGGCTGGACATGAGCCGGCGGGCGTTCATGGCCACCCTCCAGAAGAGCGTCGAGGCGGTTCCGCATCTCAGCGGCATCAACAACCATCGCGGCAGCCTGCTGACCCGGCATCCCGGCCACATGGCCTGGCTGATGGAATTCATCAGGCAGCGGGGCAGCCTGTTTTTTGTCGACAGCCGCACCACGGCGGCGACCGTCGCGCAACAGCTTGCCGGCGAGTTCGGCGTACCGAACATCGAGCGCAAGGTCTTCCTCGACAACGAGCGTGACAGCCAGGCGATTGCCGCGCAGTTCAGACGACTGCTGTCCATTGCAAGGCGCGAAGGCACGGCGCTGGGCATCGGTCATCCCTATCCCGAGACCCTGGCCCTGCTGCGACATGAACTTGTGCGGCTTGACGAATACAATACTGAACTGGTGCCGGTTGGCCGTCTTATCGAAATCAGAAACGGGGGAACTCCGACATGGCAAGCGTCCTTGTCCCGCTAGCGCAGGGCTGTGAGGAACTCGAGGCGATCACGGTCGTGGACCTGCTGCGCCGCGCCGGTATCGACGTGGTCACGGCCGGACTGGATGACCAGCCGGTGCGCGCCTCACGTGGCTGTGTACTGCTTCCGGACATGACCCTGGATCAGGCGCTGCAAAGAGACTTTGACATGGTGGTGCTGCCCGGCGGCCTGCCGGGGGCCGACCATCTCGACAACGATGTGCGGGTGCACGACTTGCTGAAATCCATGGCCGGCAGCGGCGGGTACACCGCCGCCATCTGCGCCGCGCCCAAGGTGCTGGCCCGTGCCGGTCTGCTGCAGGGCAAGCGCGCCACCAGTTATCCCGGTGCATTCGCACCGGAGTCGGTTCCGGGCCTGGACTACGTCGAGCAGGCGGTGGTCACTGACGGCAAGGTCATAACATCACGCGGGCCGGGGACGGCGATGGACTTTGCACTGGAACTGATCCAGACGCTGGCCGGCAGGGCCAGGCGTGACGAGGTTGAGGCCGCGTTGATGCGACCGGCACATTGAATTCACCGCAGAGAATGCAAAGACATAATATGAAAAAGCACGCCATTCAGGCGTAATCTACAGCACGTAAATTTCGGTAGTTCAGGTTTGATCAGGCAGGCAGTGTCAGGTTTTGAGTCTGGATTCTCTCCCCCCGGTCATTCGCCGCAAGAACCTGTATGTCTTGAGAGTAGCGTAAACGCTTGTTACCAGACCAGGTTCGGATCGAAGACTTTCGATCCGCTTCAGTCCCTAATGCAGTATGCATGATTGGCTGTAATGCCGTGAAGACCGGGCGTGCCGTCAACATAAACAATCCCCACCGAGGCGGGGCATGGTGCATCGGTATGCGTCGAACCAATCTGACCATATTGGCAATCCAGACTATTTCAGTGCGCGACGGCTGATGCCCGCCAGACCGAGTAACCCCGAGCCCATCAGCCATACGGTGGGTGGAAGCCCAACGGGAGTCAGGCTGGATGTCCCATCGACGGTTACAGTATCGATGGAGGTAACACGAGAACTGACGTTGCTGTCAGCGGTGAAATACAGCTGAAAAGTGATGCCGCTGCTGTCAATGGCATCGAACGCAGCATCAGAGAGATCAATCGTAAAGGCTGTTAACGAATTCCCGCCTAGCGTCTTGCTGTCTGCAACAGGCGGTGGAGCGGCAAAAGGCAACAGGCTTGCATAGCTGTCCAGACTCGACCTGGCTTCAATTAACACACTTCCCTGAGTCTTGCTTCGTAGCGCTGTGAATGATAACGATGTGAGGTCCAGTGTATAACCGGTGTTCGGAGTCAGGGTGAAAAACAGATAATCTCCAGTATCCGCATCAGCATCCGTGAAGTCGAAGGTCTCTGCCAGAGAAGTATTGGTTATTCCGCTTGAATCAAAATCGCCGGCGACAGAATTCGGATCCGTATCGGATGATGTCAAGACATTACCCGTAAAGTCGTAGAGCGCAAGAGTAGCGGCACTCGTTGTCCCGCTTCCTATCAGTACCGCGACGCCCAGGAGTGTCCCGAGAATTTGTTTATACATAAGCGATCCTTATTACCAGACTGTTCAAAACGATTAACCGGGATTTACCTCCTCCCTGCCTGTTTCGCAGTGAGGTGGGTGTACCTGCGGGATGTTTATCGGCTTTATTCCGTGTCTCTGAAGGCAGCGGGACGACCGGGACATCGGAATTTAGTCACATGGGAGGTTCGGGCCGAAGGTTCGCATTCAGGAGAACCAGGCATTCTCACACCAGCTAATGAAATGCGGACAATGGCCGTTATTGGTAGTAGTGCCAGCAGTGCGGGTAAGTCCGGTGCTGCCGCTACCGGGATATCCAAAGGTCGATGAGGAAAGCCAGGTTTGGGATCGGCGCATGGCCTCCCGAATTTCCCTTTAGTAAACATCATAATAACTGCTGGAATGGTCCCTTGAACGGACGTCCAGAACAGCGTGTCGAGCGATGGAGCGTATGAAATGATGGCGTTTGTGAAACAGGGCTGTCACAGGAACTGCAGTAAAGATTCAATTTATTGATCGCGTAATCGCTACCGGATCTGAATCAATGCATGATTGTCGGAATATCAAAGTGGGCAAATCGAACCTGTTGATTGCTGCGCTCGCCTGGTTACTCACCATGACGAGTACGGGTAGTTTCGCAGCAGTCGGATGTCCGGATCTGGCTGCATTTCCGTACAACGGCTGTATCGTGGATAACGTCAGACCCGGTGGATTCCCTCATTTCAACCAGGCAGTGAACGTTCGGCGTGTCTACCTGGAAGTGATCGATTGGACAATAATCACGGCCTGGACTGACAAGAAGTCGAGCCGATCATCGTCCCTCTATGTCACCCCGACAGACATACTGGATATCACCAGAACGAAATTCAAACTGAGAGCCAAGATTGATGCGAATGGCGTGGTCACGGGTAAGGTCAAGATTCGGGGCAAGATAGACGAGCTGGGTATCAAAAAGCGCAGGACCCTGATGACAGCACAGTTTTCGGGCGAGTGGGGCATGAACGAAATTGGTGATCTGGTCGGCTTTAATACCTCTCATATTGTTTGTCATAACGCAATCAACAATTATCTCGGTAGCGGCGGTTGTACAGAAAATGAAAGCGTGTACCTATCCCTTGTGGAGTCGGTCATAACTGACAGGCGAATCGTCAGGACTGAAGGTGTGGCGATCACAACGGTTCCTGTACCCTCAGCCGTCTGGCTGCTCGGCTCTGGCCTGCTGGGTTTGATCGGGATCGCCAGGCGCAAGTAGGCAATTGAACATCAAGCATCTACACAGGACGGCCATCAGGCCGCCTTGCTTGTTTCCGGTGGCGACTACTTTTTGTATCCGGTCAGTCATGCAGCAGGGTGAGGCTCGATATAATCCGACACTGCCTGTCAGTGTGAGTGCTGACCAGAACAGGTAAATCATGACCGCTTTGCCTCATCCACCTGTTTCGCGGCGATGATAATGGGTTTATAAACAGCACTTGTATTTTGAACGCACTCCTTGTGCCTTTGCGCTGAATGCTATGCTTCTTTTCTCTGCGTCTCTGCGTCTCTGCGTCTCTGCGGCGATAATGATGTCTCGTCTTTGCATTCAGCAGTCTGATCAGACAAACTTCGCAGCATGCGCATAATCGAAATCATCGCCGATGCCGGTCACCACGACACCCTGGCGGGCATTGCCGAGCAGCATGGTGTCACGGATGTCTGGTGCGGACTTCCGGGTATCGACGGTCGGCAGGTGCTGCGCATGCTGGTCGATGACAAGTCGCGACAGGATGTGCTGGATGCCATGCAGGCCGTGCTGGGAAGCGACGGCAATGCACGCATTATCATCCAGCCGGTAGATGCGGTGCTGCCGCGCCCGGAGCAGGAGCAGCCCCCGGCCGAGAAAGTCAGCAGTACGCAGACCACCCGCGAGGAACTCTACGAAAAGATCGAACGCGGTGCGCGGCTCGACAGCAATTTCCTCTTGATGGTGGCCCTTTCGACCATCGTTGCGTCCATCGGGCTGATCGAGAACAACGTCGCGGTGATCGTCGGCGCCATGGTGATCGCGCCCATGCTGGGGCCGAACATCTCCCTCGCTTTCGCGACCTCACTGGGCGACAACGAGCTGATCTGGAAATCGCTGAAAACCAACCTGGCAGGTCTGTCGCTGGCGCTGTCGATGGCCTTCGTCATCGGCTGGCTCTGGCCCATGTACCTCGATGGCAGCGAGCTGCTGCTGCGTACGGATGTAGGCATGGACAGCGTGACGCTGGCGCTGGCGTCCGGGGCGGCCGCGGTACTGTCCATGACGACCAGCCTGGCGAGTGCCCTGGTCGGCGTGATGGTGGCGGTCGCGCTGCTGCCGCCAGCCGCGACGCTGGGCATGATGCTGGGCGGCGGACAGCATGGCCTGGCGCTCGGGGCCGGCCTGCTGCTGGCGGTCAACGTGGTGTGTGTCACGCTGGCAGCCAAGCTGATGTTTCTGTTCCGGGGCGTGAAGCCGCGCACCTGGCTGGAAAAGCGCAAGGCGCGCCAGTCATTCACGACCTACATCGTGATCTGGGCTGTGTTGCTGTGCATTCTGGTGGTGGCCATTATCCTGCGCGGGCAGTTGCAGGCCGGCTGAGCGGATTACATGGTTGCCGGGGCAGGTCAGTCGCTGTCGGCGGCGTTGAAGAGCAGCATGGCGGCGCCGGCGCCGCCGAGCAGCCAGGTCAGCAGCGGGGCATCCAGCAGCATCAGCGGCGCGTAGCCGTCCAGGCCGTAGATGACCGCGGCCGACAGGATCAGTCCGGAGCCGATGACCGCGCTTACTGTCCTGCGGTTGGCGCGCCTGAGTTCCTGCCGCAGTTTGCGGATTTCCTTCGATGTCCACTCGACCTGCAGTTTGCCGTTGCCGGCCTGGTCGAGGAAACGGTGTGCCAGCATCGGCAGTTCCGGCAGCGTGTCGCTCAGTGCCGGGATGCTGTCCCTGACGTTGCGCAGCAGGTGGCGTGCGCCGAGCTGTTCACTCATGTTGCGTTCCAGAAACGGCTTGGCTGTCTGCCAGAGATCGAGGTCCGGGTACAGCTGGCGGCCCAGGCCCTCGATGTTGAGCAGTGTCTTCTGCAGCAGTACCAGCTGTGGCTGCACAACCATGTTGAAGCGGCGCGCCGTCTGGAACAGGCGCAGCAGCACGTTACCGAAGGAAATCTCCTTCAGGGGTTTTTCGAAAATCGGCTCGCACACCGTACGGATAGCTGACTCGAACTCGTCGACCCGTGTGCCGCTGGGGACCCACTCCGATTCGACATGCAGTTCCGCCACGCGACGGTAGTCGCGCCGGAAGAAGGCGAGGAAGTTCTCGGCCAGGTAGCGCTGGTCACCCGGATGCAGCGTGCCCATGATGCCGAAATCGACCGCCATGTAGCGACCGTCAGGCGAGACGAAGATATTGCCCGGGTGCATGTCGGCGTGGAAGAAATTATGCGTGAATACCTGGGTGAAGAAGATCTCAACGCCACGCTCCGAAAGCACCTTGAGGTCGATGCCGGCATCCTTCAGGGCGGCGACATTGCTGATCGGGGTGCCGTGGATGCGCTCCATGACCATGACATCATCGCGGCAAAGCGGGAAGAACACTTCCGGCACGTAGAGCTTGTTGTCGTCACTGAAGTTGCGCCGCAGCTGGGAGGCGTTGGCGGCCTCGCGCAGCAGGTCGAGTTCGTCATACAGGGTCTTCTCGAACTCCATCACGACCTCGTAAGGCCGCAGGCGGTGGCCGTCCTTCCAGTAGCGCGCTGCCAGTCCGGCAATGGTTTTCAGCAGGCTGACGTCGCGTTCGATGTAGCGGCGCACGTTGGGGCGCAGTACCTTGACCACGACTTCCCTGCCGTCCAGCATCTCGGCGGCATGCACCTGCGCAATCGACGCCGAGGCCAGCGGTGTCTCGTCAAAATTCCGGAATACGGTGTCAACCGACTCGCCAAGGCTGGACTCTATGGCCGCGCGCGCGACAGTTCCCGGGAATGGCGGTACGCGGTCCTGCAGCTTGGCCAGTTCATCGGCGATGTCGTCCGGCAGCAGGTCGCGTCGTGTCGACAGGATCTGGCCGAACTTGACGTAGATTGGTCCAAGGTCCACCAGGGCGCGGCGGATGCGCACCGCGCGCGGATCGCGTTTGCGCGGCAGCCAGTTCCAGGGCGCCATGTAGTACATGAAGCGGAACGGCCGCAACAGGTGAGTGGCCAGGATCAGGTCATCCAGCCCGTGGCGCACGAGGACAAAGTTGATGTGCGCCAGCCGCAGGATCTGTGCCGGCCGTATCACGCGCTGCCCCTGCCGTGCCGCAGACGCTGCAGGCGGGCCTCCAGGCGCTCCACTGCCATGGCGGTCATGCCGACGTCTGCGATGAAGTTCTCGATCTCGATGCGTGATGGCAGCACGCGTGATTCTTCCTGCAGGTATTCACCGATGTCCTGTTCCAGGGTCTGGCCACCGTGGCGCAGCCAGGCGCCGGCCTTGCGCGCCAGGTTACCGAGCTGGTGGGCGACAACATCCCCGGTGACGCGAGAGACCTGCTCTTCCCAGTCGATGTCCATGCCGTCGAGGATGGCCCTGAAGGCCTGGCCGGTCTCGATGTCGCCGGTGATTTCCACCTCGCCGGAAAACAGCGTGCCCGCGGTATCGCTGCCAAGCCCCAGCCGCGCCATGCCCAGCGGTGTGCCATGCAGCACGGTGTCCGGCTGCAGGTCGGGGTCGCGAACCACGTCAATGCGGCCGTCGGCCACGCGCAGCATTACCGTAAGCTCGAGAATGCGCAGGTGCAGCGCAATGATCCTGCCGTCCAGCACCGACAGGCGTGCCCGAGTGGCGGGATCCAGCCCGAGCCAGCCGTTGATGGCGGTGGCCAGCGCGCTGTCCAGTGCGGCCGGTGCCGTCATGATGTCTCTCCGGCCAGTTCGGCCAGCGAGCGCAGTGCGTCATCCTCGCGGATGACGACAGTGTGCGCCAGCTTGTCGTGCCAGGACTGCTTGCGGCTGTCCCAGCCGATCCAGAACAGCCCCAGCAGCAGCGGCAGGACAGACAGGGCGGTGGCGAGGCAGCGCAATGCCGAGCGTCCTGCGCCAATGCGTCCGCCGCTACGGGTGTCCGCCAGGCGGCAGTCGACAAGGTGGAGGCCGGGTGTGCCACCGAGCCAGGCATCCAGCAGGATTTTCACGGCCAGTGCCGCCAGCAGGCTGCCACAGAAGGCCACGGTCATGGGGGTCGAGTCCCAGGCGTGGGCCTCACCCGCCACGGAAATCCATGCGACCAGGCTGAACAGCATGAGGGTAAATACCAGCACGGCATCGATGGCAACCGCGGCCATGCGCCGCCAGAAGCCGGCATACTGGACGTTGGCCATGTCAGAACTTGTAGCCGCGGTGGATGGCAACAATGCCGCCGCTGAGGTTGTGGTAATCGCAGTCTTCAAAGCCGGCTGTTTCCATCATGCCCTTCAGGGTCTGCTGGTCCGGGTGCATGCGGATTGATTCGGCGAGATAGCGGTAGCTGTCCGCGTCTCTGGCAATCCAGCCACCGAGTCGTGGCAGGATGTTGAAGGAATAAAAATCGTAGGCCGGCTTCAGCATCCTGACGGGGCGCGAGAACTCCAGGATCAGCAGGCGCCCGCCGGGCTTCAGGCAGCGGTACATGGCGTCGAGGGCGGCCTGCTTGTCGGTGACGTTGCGCAGGCCGAAGGCGATGGTGATGCAGTCAAAATGGTTGTCGGCAAACGGCAGCTGTTCGGCGTTGGCCTGGACAAAACCAACGTTGCCGGCAACGCCGTGGTCGAGCAGGCGTGAGCGCCCGTTGCGGATCATCGCGGCGTTGATGTCCGACAGGACAATGCTGCCCTGTTTGCCGACACGGGCGGCCATCAGCCGGGTCAGGTCACCGGTGCCGCCGGCGAGGTCGAGGACCTGCTGGCCGGGCCGGATACTGGCCATATCGACGACAATGCGCTTCCAGATACGGTGAATGCCGAACGACATGACGTCGTTCATGATGTCGTAGTTGCCGGCGACCGAGTCGAATACCTCGCGCACGCGGCCGGCCTTCTCCTCTACCGGGACCTGCTTGAAGCCGAAATGTGTCGTCTTGTCGGACATGGCGGATTTCTCTGGTAATTAATTTACCGCACAGACGCAGAGGGCGCAGGGTTATTTTTGTCACGCCGGTTGCGCCTGCGGCAGACGGGATTGTGCGGCTATTATTTCTCCGGTTTTGCCGGCGCCCACGGCGGCAAAAACTGGCTGCTATCACCCGGGCCGCATCAGTTCCCGCTTCCCCCTCGCTTGTGGCCTGCCGCTTCCAGTTTGGCGAGGTACTCCGCCCAGTAGGCGTCGCGGTTCCTGCCCATGTCGTACAGGGTTTCCCAGGAGTAGATACCGGTGTCATGGCCGTCGTCGAAATGCGGCTGAATGGCGTAATTGCCGACCGGGTCGACTCTGGTGATGGTGACATCTTCCTTGCCGATCTGCAGGACGCCCTGACCGGGGCCATGCCCCTGAACCTCGGCCGAGGGTGAGTGGACCCGCAGGAACTCATACGGCAGTTCATACCGTGCACCGTCCTCGAAGGCGATCTCCAGGATGCGGGATTTCTGGTGCAGGCTGATTTCGGTTGGTTTCGGTGTGTCAGTCATTTCTCATTGTCCATTCATCAATGGTGGCAGTAAAGACTGCTGGCGCTGCTATTCAGAGTATATACCGGCTCAGGTCTTCGTCTTTCACCAGCTCTTCCAGGTGGTTGTTGACGTAAGCCGCGTCGATGACGATGGTGCTGCCGGGCTGGTCAGTGGCCTCGAACGAAACCGTATCCAGCAGGCGCTCCATCACGGTGTGCAGGCGGCGTGCGCCGATATTTTCCATGCGATCGTTGATTTCGCTGGCTATCTCGGCGATGCGCACGATGCTGTCCTGTGTGAAGTCGAGTTGCACGTCCTCGGTTGTCATGAGTGCAGTGTATTGCTCGGTCAGCGAGGCGTCAGGCTCGGTCAGGATGCGCACGAACTCCGCTGCGCCCAGGGCGTCGAGTTCCACCCGGATCGGCAGCCTGCCCTGCAGTTCCGGTATCAGGTCCGACGGCTTGGACAGGTGGAATGCGCCCGAGGCAATGAACAGAATGTGGTCGGTCTTAATCATGCCGTGCTTGGTGGAAACGGTGCTGCCTTCCACCAGCGGCAGCAGATCGCGCTGCACACCCTCGCGCGAGACATCCGGGCCGCTGGATTCGCCGCGGCGCGTGACCTTGTCCATTTCGTCGATGAACACGATGCCGTTCTGCTCGGTATTTTCCAGTGCCGTGAGCTTGATTTCCTCGTCATTGACCAGCTTCGCGGCTTCCTCGTCGATCAGCAGCTTGCGGGCATCGGCAATGCGCAGCTTGCGCGTGCGCTTGCGGCTGCCGGCCATATTCTGGAACAGGCCCTGCAGCTGGCTGGTCATCTCCTCCATGCCGGGGGGTGCCATGATCTCCACGCCCATGGGAGCCGCCGAAATCTCGATTTCGATCTCGCGGTCGTCGAGCTGGCCCTCGCGCAGGCGCTTGCGAAATTTCTGGCGCGTATCGGTCCCGGTTCCGCTGTCCTCATCCGGCGCCATACTGCGGGGCTGCGGCAACAGCGCGTCCAGGATGCGGTCCTCGGCCGCGTCTTCGGCACGGTGGCGCACCCTGTCCATGGCCTGCTCGCGCTCCATCTTGATGGCCACGTCGGCGAGGTCGCGGACAATCGACTCCACGTCGCGGCCGACATAACCGACCTCGGTGAATTTGGTGGCCTCGACCTTGATGAACGGCGCCCTGGCCAGCCGTGCCAGCCGGCGGGCGATTTCCGTCTTGCCGACACCGGTGGGGCCGATCATGAGTATGTTCTTCGGGGTGATCTCGGATCTGAGTGGTTCCTCCACCTGCATGCGGCGCCAGCGGTTGCGCAGGGCAATGGCGACGGCGCGCTTGGCGGCATCCTGGCCGATGATGTGCTTGTCCAGTTCCTGGACGATTTCTCTGGGTGTCATTTCCGACATAATGGGTTTATCTGCAGTAGGAGGCTTTTCTGATGAAAGACAGCACTTCGTGAAAGTTAAGTGAAATCAAGTCCAGTTTATCCGGATTTCAGTTCCTCGATGGTGAGGTTCCGATTGGTATAGATGCAGATGTCACCGGCAATATTCAAGGCCTTCTCGGCCACCGCGCGCGCGTCCAGCTCGGTATTCTCCAGCAGGGCGCGTGCCGCGGCCTGGGCATAGGCACCACCGGAACCGATCGCCATGATGTTGTCCTCGGGCTCGATGACGTCACCGTTGCCGCTGATCATCAGTGAGGTCTGGCGGTCGGCAACTACCAGCAGGGCCTCGAGATTGCGCAGCATCTTGCTGGTGCGCCATTCCTTGGCAAGTTCCACGGCCGCGCGGGTCAGGTGGCCGGTGTGCTTTTCCAGCTTGCCCTCGAACAGCTCGAACAGGGTAAAGGCATCGGCCGTGCCGCCGGCGAAACCGGCCAGTACCCGTTCGTTGTAGAGGCGCCGTACCTTGCGGGCATTGCCCTTCATGACGGTGTCGCCAAGCGTGACCTGGCCGTCACCACCGATAACAATGTGATTGTCGCGACGCACGGACAGAATGGTTGTACCACGGAATTGCTTCACTGGACTGCTCCGAACAGACAGGGCCGACGATTGTACACCATTGCATGGGGTCAATCAGGCTGAAATTTAAGGGGTTTCGAGCGGTGCCGGGGTGACTGGCGACCTGCAGCGGGGCTGTGCAGGACGTCTATTTCGATTTGCGCGCCCGGGGGTGGGCCTTGTCGTAGACCCTGGCGAGATGCTGGAAATCGAGGTGGGTGTAGACCTGCGTGGTACTGATATCCGCATGGCCGAGCAGTTCCTGCACGGCGCGCAGGTCGCCACTGGATTCGAGCAGGTGGCTGGCGAAGGAATGCCGCAGGGTATGGGGGTGGATATTGCCCGGCACCCCCTGGCGCAGGCCCAGACGGCGTACACGGTCCTGCACGGCGCGTGCGCTGAGGCGTCGTCCCTGCCTGGTGGTAAATACCGCCGTGACGGCGGGGTCCGGCGGTTCCGGCCGAAGCTGCAGCCAGGCCTCAAGGGCCGCGACGGCCTTGGCACCGACAGGCACCACGCGTGTCTTGGCGCCCTTGCCGGTGACGCGCACCATGCGTTCCACGAGGTCCACGTCGCCGGTATCGAGCCCGACCAGTTCGCCCAGGCGCAGCCCCGACGAGTACATGAGTTCGAGTATGGCCAGGTCCCGTATGACCAGCTGGTCCTGTGCCGTGACGTTCAGCAGGCGGCTGATGTCATCGACATTCAGGGTATCGGGCAGGCGGCTTTCCGTTTTCGGTGCGCGGACGTCGTGGGCCGGGTTGTGGCTGACAAGCTGCTCGCGCAGCAGGTAGTTGTAGAAACTGCGCACGGCCGACAGGCGGCGCTGGATGCTGCGGCCGCTGAGACCGCGCCGGTGCGCCTGTGCCGCAAAGCGGCGCACACCATGGGTATCGAGGTCCTGCCAGCGGACGATACCACTCGCCTCGCAGAATTCCTGCAGTTCGGCAAGGTCGCGCCGGTAGCCCTTGCGGGTATTCGAGGACAGGCGTCGCTCGGTCTCCAGGTGATGCAGGAAACGCTCGATCCTGTCTTGCAGGGAGGATGACATGTTCAGGCGTGTCGCGCCGGATGACCGGCTCCGTTAAGCGGTGTTGCCGCCAGCGGCAACGGCTTGTCGCATGTGACCGCCGGTCCGGCGGCTGGTTCAGGCATCCAGGTCCAGGTACCGGTAGAGCAGGAGGTCGAGCAGTTCACCCAGGTGGGTGAGGAACAGTGTGCCCATGCCGGGGTGAAAGCGGTTGCCTTCCTGGCTGCCGATGGCGAGCAGGCCGGTGTGGCCTTTCTTGCCCAGCGGGATCAGCGCCGCGGACTCGACCGCCTGTGCCTCTTCGCCGAATGCGTAAACCAGCTGCTCCCGTTTGAAACGGCCGCATTGCGGGCGGCAGGCCTTGTAAAAGGATTCGAAATGCTTGAGTTGCGGGTCATTGCCGGAGAACATGTCGATGGCGCATTCACGCGCCCGGGCTTCCGGCAGACCGGCCAGTCGTATGGTGACGGTATCTGCACTGAATTCTCCCTGCAGATGCTCGCGCAGGGTATCCAGCAGTGATTCCAGTGAACTGGAGCTGATCAGGCCCAGCGTCAGCTGATGCATACGCTCGTTCAGGCGATTGTTGTCCCTGGCGACATGCACCAGGTCCATCAGCTTGCGTTTCAGCTGGCGGTTCTGGTCACGCAGTACCTTGACCTGGTGCTCGACCAGCGATACGGCACCGTCAAAGCCATGCGGCACCTGCAGGGTTGCCAGCAGGCTGGTGTTGTTCAGGAAAAAATCGGGGTTGTCACGCAGGTAATCCGCAACCGTCTTTTCCTCGAGCGGCAGTGATTCAGAACGGCTTTGCTGTGATGTCGTCATAGGTCGATTTCCCCCAGAAAGACCTGTGTGGCCGGACCGGTCATGTAGACCGGGCTCCCCTCGCCCACCCACTTTACCACAAGATTGCCGCCGCGAAGGGCGACATTGACCCGCGGTGCCAGCTGGTCCCACAGGCGTCCGGCAACCACGGCCGCGCAGGCGCCGCTGCCGCAGGCCCGTGTTTCGCCGGCGCCGCGCTCGAACACGCGCAGGCGGATGTGTTCGGGGTCGACCACTTGCATGAAGCCGACGTTGACGCGCTCCGGGAAATCCGGGTGGCTCTCGATGGCCGGGCCGAGGCGCTCGACGGGGGCCTGTTCGATATCGTCGACCTGGAGCACGGCATGCGGATTGCCCATGGAAAGCGCGGCAATCTCCAGTGCCTGGTCATCGACCTGCAGCAGGTAGGACCGGGCGCGGGCAGCCGTGACAAACGGGATGTCGGCCGGCCGCAGACGCGGTTCACCCATGTCGACAGTGACCTGGCCGTCCGGCTCCAGTGTCAGTTGCAGCAGACCGGATTGCGTCTCGACCCGCACTTCAGGCTTGTCGCTAAGGCCCCGGTCGTGCACGAAGCGCATGAAACAGCGTGCACCATTACCGCACTGGCCGACCTCGCCGCCATCGGCGTTGAAGATGCGGTAGCGGAAATCGGCGTCTGCGCCCTGTGCACGTTCGACCAGCAGCAGCTGGTCGCAGCCGATGCCGGTGTGACGGTCGGCCATGGCGCGCACCTGCGCGGTAGTCAGGTCCACGCTCTGGCTGACGGCGTCGATGACGACGAAGTCGTTGCCGAGGCCGTGCATTTTCGAGAATTCAAGTTTCATGGGTGTTCATATTACAGGCATTCACTGCGCCTCTGCGGTGAACAGGTTTTATTGTTCCGGCAGCAGGTGCTCCCCCCTGACGAGGTCCTGCAGGGTCTCGCGGTCGCGGATGATATGGAATCTGTCACCGTCCACCATGACCTCGGCGGCGCGTGGACGCGAGTTGTAGTTGGAACTCATGGTGAAGCCGTAGGCACCGGCCGAGCGCACGGCCAGCAGATCGCCCTCGGCGAGGGCAAGTTCCCTGTCCTTGCCGAGAAAATCACCGGTCTCGCAGACCGGTCCGACGATGTCGTAGCACACTGCCGGTATACCCGATCGGGGCCGGACCGGGATGATGTCATGCCAGGCGGCATACAGTGCCGGCCGCTGCAGGTCGTTCATGGCTGCATCGACAATGGCGAAATGCCTGGCCGGTGTCGGCTTCAGGTACTCCACGCGGGTCAGCAGGATACCGGCATTACCGGCGATGGCGCGCCCGGGTTCCAGCAGGATTTCCAGCTTGCTGTCGCCGAGCCGGTCAAGCAGCGCCCTGGCGTAGGCATCCGGCAGCGGCGGGTTGTCGGACTCGCTGTAGCGGATGCCCAGGCCGCCGCCCAGATCGATATGCCTGAGTGAAATGCCAATGTCACCGAGGCGGTCTATGAGGGCGAGTACCCGGTCGAGGGCGTCGACAAACGGCGCAATCTCGGTCAGCTGTGAACCGATATGACAGTCGATGCCGACGACGTCGAGGTGTGGCAGCCCGGCGGCCTGCCGGTAGGTCTCCAGTGCCAGGTCGACGTCGATACCGAACTTGTTCTCGCTCAGGCCGGTCGAGATATAGGGGTGCGTACCGGCATCGACATCGGGATTGACGCGCAGTGACACCGGTGCTTTCCTGCCGGCCTCGCCGGCAACCGAGTTCAGGCGCTGCAGTTCCGGTTCGGATTCCACGTTGAAGCAGCGGATGCCGGCCTCGAGCGCCCGGTGCATTTCATCCGCGCGCTTGCCGACGCCGGAGAACACGACCCTGCCCGGATCGCCGCCAGCCTGCAGCACGCGCTCGAGTTCGCCAACAGAGACGATATCAAAGCCGGAGCCGAGTTGTGCGAGCACCTGCAGCACGGCAAGGCTGGAGTTGGCCTTGACCGCGTAGCAGATCAGGTGCGGCTGTCCGGCCAGTGTTTCATCGAACACGCGCCAGTGTCGTTCCAGTGTGGCGCGCGAGTAGACATAGCATGGCGTGCCCGTTTGCACGGCAAGTTCGCCGAGCTCGATGTCCTCGGCGTGCAGGCGATTGTCGCGGTAGGTGAAAAAGTCCATGCGCCTTACCGGGTCTCCTGCCCGTCTTCCTGCGGCAGGTACAGGGGGCCTTTCTGGCCACAGCCGCAGAGGCTGGCAAGGCACAGCAACACGGCCAGGCAGAGCGCGCGAACCGGGATTCGGTCAGGCATGGGAGATCTCCGTTTAATCAGCCGCAAGTATACGGTCTGGTAACGTCAAACCCAATGCCGGGTGCGATTTGCGGCATACTATGTCGCATGGAAACGCAGCCGATCGATGCCCTGGAGATCAACCCGGATTCGGCGCCTCAGGCCAGCATTATCTGGCTGCATGGACTGGGCGCGGATGGCAACGATTTCGCGCCGCTCATCCCGCAGCTCGGCATCGTTGATCCACTGGCCGTGCGGGTCGTGCTGCCGCATGCGCCGAGGCGTGCGGTGACCATTAACAATGGCATGGTGATGCGTGCCTGGTACGACATCAGCGCAGCCGATTTCAGGGCATTCGAAGACGAACCGGGTATCCATGATTCCGCACGGCTGCTGGGCGCGCTTATCCAGCGTGAGATCGAACATGGTGTGCCTGCTGAACGTATCCTGCTGGCGGGCTTTTCACAGGGCGGCGCCGTGGTGCTGCATACCGGCCTGCGCTATCCGCAGCGACTCGGCGGTATCCTGGTGCTGTCGGCCTACCTGCCGCTGGCGGCGTCATTGCCGGCGGAACGCTCGGCAGCGAACGCTGATATCCCGATCATGCTCGCGCATGGCCGGCAGGATCCGGTCGTCCCCATGCCCTGGGCGATGAGATCACGCGATTACCTGGAGCAGCTCGGCTATACGGTCGAATGGCGTGACTACCCGATGCCGCACGCCGTGTGTGCGCAGGAGATCGGCGATATCCGCGACTGGATCGTGAAGGTCCTGGCAGGCTGACTGGTGGCTGCTGAGTGGCCGTAGCTCTGCGGTGCACTCATTCCCGTGCGTGCCGCCTCAGTGCTTCGCCAGCCTGTCGGTCGGCAGTATCATGTCAAAGCCCTGCATGTTGGCCGGTACCACGATGGTATTGGCGCCGGTCTCGGCAAACTTCTGCAGGGTCAGGTTGAGCTCATGCTGCAGGTACTCCGTGGTCAGGGTTTTGTTGATGATGTTGTTGGCATTGGCAATGCCCTGGGCGCGGATGGCCTCGATCTCGGCATTCTTGCGTTCGATCTCCACCATGACCTGCTTGGCTTCCAGCCGTTTCTGGTTTGCAACCGCCTCACGGATCGACTCTTCTATGGAGGGATCGGTCAATACGGAACGGATGACGATGCGGGTCACCTCGAATACACCGGGGTCGTTGCTGTCGAGTGATTCCTGCAGGCGGGCCTTGATGGAGTCGGCTATCTGCTCGCGTTTCTTGTGCATGGTAAGCGAGTCGATTCTGGCGACGGTCTCGTAGGCGGCGCGGCGTGCCTCACGGTAAACCAGGCGGTAGGCCGGGAAATAGCTGTCAGACTCCTCGTCGTACTGGTGGGCGTTGGCGTATTTGACGTACAGATCGGCGATATGCCCGGTGTCTGCCTTGTAGAAGACCGTCACGTCCATGTCGCGCAGCGAGAGGTTGTCGGCCGCCTTGGGTGTCAGGTCGGTAAGGTCGATCGCGATTTCCTTGCCGACAAATTCCGTAATTCGGGTGATTACCGGCATCTTTACATTCATTCCGGGCGTGGACTCTTCCGGATTGACCTTGCCAAGCGTCTTCCTTACGCCAACGTTTCCCGACTCGATCAGGATGACGCTGAAATACAGTGACGCAAGGACCAGAATGCTGATGAGTAACGTTGCGGCTGAACGCATGACCGGGACCCTCCCTGGCAAGGCAAGACGCTTCATGGACGAGGCTGTAACCCGGACGCGGCTCCCGGGGTGGCTAAACCTGTTTCTGTGACGAACCGGTATCGGCTGCTGACAGGGTATCTGTAGTCCAGTGGCGTATTGTGTGACTTCAGACTGGCGTATGCCTAAACGGCAATGGCTGTGCCGCTCTGGTTGTTGCGTGCCTCGGCCAGCGCACCCTCGGCGCGCTCAAGGATAACTTCGGCATCATCGTTCTTCTGGCACTGGGTGACACCGTAGCAGGCGCTTATGGGTGTGTCGCGGTCTTCGCTGATGCGCTTCAGGTGCGCGGTCAGCTTGTCCACCAGCTGCAGGGCGGAGTCCTGGGTGGTCTCCTGCAGGATGAGAATGAACTCTCCGTCATGATTGCAACCGACCAGGTCGGCCCAGCGAGTCTGGTCCTTCAACAGGTAGCTGACCTGCACGCGGGCCTTGTCGATCGCGCTGCCGGCCTCGAGTCCCATGGCCACCACCGACAGCGGGCTGTTGTAGCGCCGGCTGCGTGCGACCAGGGGATCCAGCGATACCAGGATGCCGCGCCGGTTGAGCAGGCTGGTGAGTGTGACATGGTGCAGCGATTGGTCCTGCAGCTCCCTGGAACAGCTGTCGCGCTCCTTTTTGAGGCGCAGCTTCTCCGTGACGTCCAGGTAGAAGCGTGCCGTGCAGTCCTCCAGGGTGACGGTTTCCACGGCCAGCCAGCGTTCGTCACCATCCGGCATGATCCAGCTGATGACCGTGCCCTGACCCAGCAGGGGCGCCAGCAGTTCGTGGCTGCTTGCCTCGGCGGTCTCGCCGAGCAGGCCGGCAAAAGCCGCGTTCCAGGCCAGCACACTGCCGTCGGCAGCGAGCAGCAGGGTTGCCAGCGGACTGGCGTCGATCAGTGCCGTTGCCTGTTCGAGGGATAGTTTGCTCAACATGTCGTGCTTTCCCGGTCAGTTGAATCTGTGTAGGCGAACGCCAGGCATAGCGCTCAGGCTAGACCCTGGCTTGAGTCCCGGCGTTCCGCCAGTCGTGCCCGGGCATCCGCAAGGGCGGCCCGGACCTGTTCGGGGGCGGTGCCGCCGGTATGGTTGCGTGCGGCCACGGAGCCTTCCAGGGTGAGTACCGAAAAGACGTCTGCCTCGATGGCTGGCGAGAAGACCTGCAGGTCTTCCAGCGACATTCCGGCCAGGTCCCTGCCCTGTTCGACCCCGGCGCGCACCGCGCGTCCGACGATCTCGTGTGCGTCGCGAAAGGCCACGCCCTTGCGCACCAGGTAGTCCGCCAGGTCGGTGGCGGTGGAAAAGCCCTGTTTCGCGGCGGCCTGCATGCGATCGCGGTGGACCTCCAGTGCCGGCATCATGTCGGCAAAGGCCCGGAGTGAATCCTTCAGGGTATCGACACTGTCGAAAAGCGGTTCCTTGTCTTCCTGGTTGTCCTTGTTGTAGGCCAGTGGCTGACCTTTCATGAGCGTCAACAGGCTGAGCAGGTGGCCGAATACCCGGCCGCTCTTGCCCCTGACCAGTTCCGGGACATCCGGGTTTTTCTTCTGCGGCATGATGCTGGAACCGGTACAGAAGCGGTCCGGCAGTTCAATAAAGTCGAATTGTGCCGATGACCAGAGTATCAGCTCCTCCGAAAACCGTGACAGATGCATCATCACCAGGGCAGCCGCGCTGCAGAACTCGATAACGAAGTCCCGGTCGCTGACGGCGTCCAGGGAATTGGCCGCCGGCCTGTCGAAGCCGAGCAGCTGTGCCGTGTAGGCCCGGTCAACGGGGAAACTGGTGCCCGCCAGCGCCGCTGCGCCCAGTGGCATGACATTGACGCGCCGCCGGCAGTCCTGCAGCCGCTGGTGGTCGCGCTCCAGCATCTCGGTCCAGGCGAGCAGGTGGTGGCCGAAGGTGACCGGCATGGCGACCTGCAGGTGGGTGAACCCGGGCATGATGGTGTCGGTTTCCCGGCTGGCCAGTGCCAGCAGCCCGTCCTGCAGGCGGTCGATCCCGGTACAGACGGCATCGATTTCCTCGCGCAGGTAGAGACGCAGGTCGGTGGCGACCTGGTCGTTGCGCGAACGTCCGGTGTGCAGTTTCTTGCCGGTCTCGCCGATGCGCTCGATCAGCCGCGCCTCGATGTTCATGTGGATGTCCTCGAGGGCGACCGACCAGGCGAAGTCGCCCCGCTCGATGTCCGCCAGGATGCCTTCCAGGCCCTCGACGATCCGTGCGCATTCCGCATCGCTTATGATGCCGACATGCGCCAGCATGCGGGCATGGGCAATCGAGCCGGCGATATCGTGCCGGTAGAGCCGGTGATCGAAGCCGATCGAGGCGGTAAATGCCTCGACGAAGGCGTCGGTCGATTCGGTGAAGCGACCGCCCCAGGGTTTTTCAGATGAATTGTTGTCCGTCATGCGGCCAGCCCGTTAGACAATGTTGGCGGAGTATAACCAATCCGCTGGTACGAATCCTGTGCCGGACTTGCATGTTTCCCGATGAATAAACAAACTGCCGTCATGAGCGCCGTTACCACGCCTGCCGCCGGCAAGCCGGAACAGGTGGAGCAGTTCTTCCTGCCGAGCTTCTGTGATGTCCGGCTGGTATTTGCCGTGGTGGTCATCACCGAGCTGCTGGCCTTCGTGCTGGCCCTGGTGAGCCCCGGCATTCTCGACAACCCCTGGGAAAACCTTGGCCTGCTGTCGCTGTTCATGCAGTGGATCGCCCTGACCAGCGCCGCGGTGCTGTGCGGTGCGCGCAGTTACCTGGCCCGGCTGGGCAACATGAGCGCCGGTATCCTCAGTTACCTGCTGGTGCTGCTGGTGACGGCCGCGGTCTCCGAGATGGCCTTCTGGCTGCTGGTCAGCTCCAAGGCGTTCACCGCCATCAACAGCGGCCAGCACCTGCAGTTCCTGCTGCGCAGCTTGACCATCAGCACCGTGATCGCCGCCGTTGTGCTGCGCTACCTGTTTATCCAGCACCAGTGGCGCCAGCAATTGCAGACCGAGGCGCGCTCGCGCATCCAGGCGCTGCAGGCGCGCATCCGGCCGCACTTCCTGTTCAACAGCATGAATACCATCGCCGCGCTGACGCGAACACGACCGGAAACCGCGGAGGAGGCGATCCAGGACCTTGCCGACCTGTTCCGGGCATCACTGAACCACACGCATGAGCGCATGACCCTGGCGGAGGAACTGACCCTGGCGCGGCGTTACCTGAATATCGAGGCCCTGCGGCTTGGCGACCGCCTGCAGGTCGAGTGGGACATGGACAGTGTGCCGCCTGACACCCGGGTACCGCCGCTCATCCTGCAACCGCTGCTGGAGAACGCCATTTACCATGGCATCGAGCCGCTGCCGGAAGGCGGCCTGATCCGGGTGACGGGTGCCGTCGGCCACGGCATGGTGGAAATCACCATCACCAACCCGGTGACCGGGCAGGACGGCGGCAGTCACGAGGGCAACCGGATCGCGCAGGACAACATCCGCCAGCGCCTGGGGCTCGCGTTCGGCACCAGGGCCGGCCTGGAGGTGGTGAGCAGTGCAGACGAGTACCGGGTCAGCATCCGGTTTCCGGAGACGCAGCCGTCATGAAAGTACTGGTCGTGGATGACGAGGCACCGGCGCGCGAGCGTCTCAGGGGCATGCTGGCTGACATCGAGGGCTGCGATGTCTGCGGCGAGGCAGCCAACGGCGAGGAGGCGCTGGCCCTGGCCGCGGCGCAGCAACCGGATGTCATGCTGATGGATATCCGCATGCCGGGCATGGATGGCATGGAGGCCGCGCGTCACCTGCTGGTGCTGGAGCAGCCACCGGCGATCATTTTTACCACGGCCTACAGCGACTATGCGCTGGATGCCTTCGAGACACACGCGGTGGACTATCTGCTCAAGCCGGTGCGCCAGGAGCGACTGCGCGAGGCGCTGGAAAATGCCCGCCGCCTGACGCGTGCCCAGGCGAGTGTGCTGCATCAGGCCGGCACGCCCGGCCGTGCACGCAGCCGCCTGTGCGTGCGCCAGCACGGCAACCTGCAGCTCATACCGGTCGGTGATATCCGCTATTTCCAGGCCGACCAGAAGTACGTCACCGTGCGCACTGCCGAGGGTTCGGTGCTGATCGAGGAGACCCTGAAGTCACTGGAAGAGGAATTCGCCGGGCAGCTGATCCGCATCCACCGCAATGCCCTGGTTGCCGTGCGCCACCTCAGTGGCCTGGAAAAAGCCTCGAACGGGCATTTCAGCGTACGGCTGCACGGTATCGACGAGTGCCTCGAGGTCAGCCGTCGGCACATCGCCGGGGTGCGCCAGCGTATCAAGTCGTTGCAGGGTTGAATTTTGCCGGGCTGGTCTCGCCGGGCCGGCGCAGGACCAGTCGGCATGCCTCGCGCCCGGCTGCCAGGGCCGGTTCGCGGATGTGCATCAGGGCAGTGTCGATGCACTGGTCCAGGTAGCCGCCATACATCTCGATGGTGTTGATGCCAACCATGCGTTCCGCCAGCTGCTGGCCCGCGTGGTCGACGAACAGGATGGTTGGCGTGACAAAGACGCCATAACGGTGCGCGAAGTCGCTGACCGACAGGCGTTGTCCGCTGAAATCGGTCACGCGCGAGCCGTTGTCGAGCACCAGTTTGCGGATCAGGATCCTGTCGGTGTACTCACCGCTAAGCAGCATGGGGCGGATGAATTCTTCCTCCAGCTCGTCGCAGTGGGGACAGTAGATGGCTCCGAACACCAGCATGACCGGCAGCTCCCTGTCGCGTGCCGTTAGCCCGTCCTGCTGCAGGTCACGGCCAACGGGGATGTCGACTTCTGCACGGGTTGTGGCCGTGGCGAGCAAGAATAATCCACATAGCAAAACGGTCGGCTTGTATAATCGCTGCATACGCTATTAATCCGAAACTCAATCGCCAATGTCAACCGAAGCATTCCGTATTGCAACCCGCAAGAGCCCGCTGGCGCTGTGGCAGGCCGAGCACGTTCGCAGCCGCCTGCAGGAGGCCCACCCGGACCTGGCAGTCGAACTGGTCACCATGAGCACGAAGGGTGACCGTGTACTGGACAGCCCGCTGGCAAAAATCGGCGGCAAGGGCCTGTTCGTCAAGGAGCTGGAACAGGGCATGCTGGCCGGGGATGCCGACATCGCGGTGCATTCCATGAAAGATGTCCCGGTCGAGTTCCCGGACGGCCTTGGCATCGGCGCCATCCTGGAGCGGGAAGACCCGCATGATGCCTTCGTCTCGAACCGCTTCGACTCCATCGAATCGCTGCCCGAGGCCGCCGTGGTCGGCACCTCCAGCCTGCGCCGCCAGTGCCAGCTGCGGGCCGTCAGGCCTGACCTGGACATTCGCGACCTGCGCGGCAACGTCGGTACCCGTCTCGGCAAGCTGGACAACGGCGATTACGATGCGATCGTGCTGGCCTGTGCCGGCCTGAAGCGGCTGGGTCTTGCCGGCCGCATTACCCGTTCAATCGGGACCGAAGCCATGCTGCCGGCAATCGGCCAGGGCATTATCGGCATCGAGACGCGGCTCGACGATGCACGTGTGCGGGAGCTGCTGTCCCCCCTGCATGATGGCGACACCGCGGTGCGTCTTGCCGCCGAGCGCAGCCTGAATGCCACGCTGGCCGGAGGCTGCCAGGCGCCGGTGGCGGGACATGCGGTGCTCGACGGTGACCTGCTCCGGCTGCGCGGGCTGGTCGGCTGGCCGGATGGCAGTGACATCGTGCGCGGTGAAATCAGTGGCGCCGCGGCCGAGGCGAAGTCGCTTGGCCGGACGCTGGCCGAAGACCTGCTGGCACGCGGCGCACGTCCGATCCTTGAAGCGCTGCTTGCCGATAGCTGATGAGTCCGGCTGACGGCCTGCAGGGTCTGCGCGTACTGGTAACCCGCCCTGCCGGACAGGCCGATCGCCTGCATGGCCTGATCGCGGCGGCCGGTGGCAGGCCGGTGCGACTGCCGGCCATCGAGATCCACGACACGCTGGACATGCAGCACCTGCAGCAGGTCCTGATGCAGCTCGAGTGGTATGACCTGGCGGTTTTCATCAGCGTCAACGCCGTCGAGAAGACCATGGAGTACTGCCGTTTCCTGTCGCGGTGGCCGGACACGGTGAAGATCGCCACGGTGGGCGCACGTTCGGCCGGGGCGATCGAATCCTTTGGCCTGTCGGTCGACCTGGTGCCAAAGCACCGCTTCAGCAGCGAGGCACTGCTGGCGCTGCCCGAACTGCAGGACATGACCGGCAGGCGCGTGGTGATCTTTCGCGGCAACGGCGGACGCGACACGCTGCGCGATACGCTGGTCGAGCGCGGTGCCGGGGTGGATTACGTCGAGGTCTACCGCCGGGTTTGTCCGGATGTCGATCCCGGTTCGCTGCTGCACCTCTGGCAGCCGGGTGTGCTGGATGTGATTACGGTTACCAGTAACGAGACCCTGCAGAACCTCTACGACATGGCGGGCACCGAGGGACAGGCCGCGCTGTGCAAGATTCCGCTGGTCGTTGTCAGCCAGCGCCAGGTCGAGCTGGCGGGAACGCTCGGATTTGCGCATGCGCCGCTGGTCGCGGAGAACGCGAGTGATGATGCGATCGTGCATGCCCTGTCGGTATTTGCTGCACGCGGTGATGCATAAACGCGTGACTGTAGCGACTGCAGCGGCCGGGCGGGTCATGGCGTTTGATGGACAGGGTATGGCAATGACGGTATCCCGATGAAGGGCGCAGTCGCTGCCGGGCACCCGGCGACTGCCGGGGCAGCTGCCTGTGCGCTGGAGGCCGGTGGTAATGCCTTTGATGCGGCGCTCGCGGGACTGTGTGCCGCCTGCGTTGCTGAACCCGTGCTGACCTCGCTGGGCGGTGGTGGTTTTCTGCTCGCACACCAGGGCAGCGGCAGGAACACACTATATGACTTCTTCGTGCAGACGCCGCGGCACAAGCGCCCCGCGTCCGGGCTGGATTTTTACCCCATCGTCGCGGACTTCGGCACGGCACAGCAGGAGTTTCATATCGGCATGGGCAGTATTGCCGTGCCCGGTACCATCAAGGGCCTGTTCCGGGTTCACGCCGAGCTGGGCAGCCTGCCCATGCGGGAGATCGTGGGACCGGCGCTGGATCTTGCCCGCAACGGCATCGTACTCAACCGGTTGCAGGCCTACATCTTCAGTGTGGTTGCACCCATTTATCTCTCCACCGCGGGGGCACGCTCCATCTATGCAAGTCGCCAGGTCAGCGACAGCCTGGTGGTCGAGGGCGAGCACTTCCGGCAGCCCGAACTGGCGAATGCGCTTGAGTTACTGGCCATCGAGGGGGAACGGCTGTTTTACCAGGGCGAGATGGGGGCTGAACTGGCGGCCGCCTGCCAGTCCGGTGGCGGCTATCTGCAACAGGCCGACCTGGAGGCCTACACGGTTGTGAAGCGCGAGCCCCTGGGCTATGCGTACCGGAGCGCACGCATACTGACCAACCCGCCGCCATCCAGCGGCGGCAGCCTGATCCGTTTTGCGCATGCACTGCTTGAGCCGCATGACCCGGGTGAATTCGGTTCCGCGCAGCACCTCGGGCTGCTGTCCGAGGTAATGAAGCTGACCAACCTCGCCCGCGTGCAAAACGGACAGGGTGAAACCGGCGGCGACGGGGATGTGCTTGATCCTGCGACGATCTCCCGTTTCCGCTCAGCCCTGGCCGGGCACCCGTTAAACAGCCGTGGAACGACCCATATCAGTGTCGTCGATGGCCAGGACAATGCGGCATCGCTCACCCTGTCCAACGGCGAGGGCTCGGGCTATGTATTACCCGGCACGGGAATCATGATGAATAACATGCTGGGCGAGGAGGACCTCAACCCGGGCGGTTTTCACCGCTGGCATACCGATGTGCGGGTCTCGTCAATGATGGCGCCTAGCCTCGCCATCGACGGCAAGCGTGTCATTGCCGTCGGCTCCGGCGGATCCAACCGGTTGCGCACCGCCATCCTGCAGACACTGAATAACCTCTGCGACTTCGACATGGATGCGCGCGCGGCGGTAGACAGCCCGCGCATCCATGTCGAGAAGGACCGGCTCAGTATCGAACCGGGGTTCCCGGAATCCGCGGTGGACCAGGTCTGTGCCGCTTATCCGGAGCATCACCGCTGGTCTGAGAAAAACCTGTTCTTTGGCGGCACCCACACGGTGATCCATGACGGGCGGGGTTTCAGTGGTGCCGGCGACCCGCGCAGGGATGGCGTGTTTCTTGTCGTTTAGCAGTCGTGAAAGCAAGGCTCGGTTATTTAATGTTGCTTCTTATGCAAACCGGGAAGTAAGCATTCAGGGGCAGGCGGAAATCCATTCAAGTCAAACCGGCCTCGTCCGGCTCCCGCCTTCAGGCGCTGTGACCCATGGCTGGGCGGGAGCATTGCCTGACGGCAGGCATATTCAATGCTCCGAACCATCCTCGGTTGCTGGCGGCGTTTCTTCCGCTTCGCGGTCGGCGACGGCGAGCAGTTCCACCTCGAAGACCAGCGTACTGTTGGATGGAATCTTGCCCGCAGCGCGCTCGCCGTACGCCAGGCGCGCCGGTATGTACAGTTCCCACCTGGCACCTTCCTGCATCATGGGCAGTGCCTGACGCCAGCCCTCGATGACACGGTCGGCGCGGAAGGTGGCTGGCTGCTTCCGGCTGTACGAACTGTCGAATTCGGTACCGTCAATCAGTGTGCCTCGATAGTGGACTGTGACTGTGTCCTGCGAAGCTGGCTGCCGCCCTGACCCCGCCGTTATCACGCGGTACTGCAATCCGCTCGGCAGGCTGACCACGCCAGCCCTCTCTGCATTTTTTTTCAGAAAGGCCTCACCTTCCTCGAGGGTGCGTTTTGCTGCGGCGGCATGTTCCCTGCGCTCCTCTGCAACCACCTTGCGTTTGAGTTCCACAAGTGTCGTGCGCATCGCCTTTTCATCCATCAGCGGCTCGGCTTCACCGACGGCATCCTCGATGCCGCGCAGCAGGAGTTCCCGGTTGATCTGCACCTTCTGGCGCTTCAGGTCACCACCGATCTGGTAGCCGAGGCTGTAATTGATCCTGTCACCGGGTTCATCAAGTTCGGGTTTGTCCTGGGCGCCACACGGGCTGCACGCCAGTACGGCAATGAGCGTGATTCCTGTCGTGTATTTCATGAAGGGCTCCTGAAGAGAGTGAATTGAATGCGCCGGACATGGCCGACTCCGGGCCGGAGATGACCGCCCGGGTTTTCGGTCACGAACGTTGCAGCGGCCAGAGATGCACGCTACTGCGTAATCATAACAGGCGCGAACTGCCTGCGGCGAAAATGCCCGCGCAGATCCGTCCCCCTGTTTCAGGGATGATTCGGCCTGTTATGTGACGTGTTTCCCGTAACAGCTGTGCGCCAGTGAGCGCGACCCTGTCAAGCATTTTGTCGGGACGACGAAATACATGATGAGCCGTGTGACCGCAGGGTATTCGCGCCGGGTTGTACCCGGTTTGTCCGGGGGCGCTCGGGCAACATATTAGGGGGTGTTGATCATGGGCTGGAAACGGTATCTGAACCACTGGCTTTGCCATACAGCGCTGACCGGGCTTGCCGCCATCCTGTTTACGGCGCCGGCCATGGCGCTGGAATGTAATACGGTCGTAAGCGAATCTCTTACACTGGCGTCTGACATCAGTTGCAGCAATGCCGGGGACGTCGGTCTCACGGTGGCTGCCGGTGCAAGCGGTATCACCATAGATCTCAATGGTCACAGCGTCACGGGGGCCAGGAAGGAGCGCTCCATTGGCGTACTGGTTGACGCGGGCGCCAGCAATATTACCGTTGTGAACGGGACCATTGCTTCATTCGAGCGGGGCGTGGTGATTAGCAATTCGACCGGCGTGGTCGTCAGTGGTCTTGCTGTCAGAAACAATCGCCGTGACGGTGTCGCCGTGCGGAACAGCAGCGATGTGACCGTCGCAGGCAACGAACTGAATGGCAACACCAATGGACTGGTGGGCTCTGATACCGGAAACCTCACGGTGATGGGCAACACCGGCGAAAAGAACAGCAATGTCGGCTTCGATATCACGGGCGGCATCGACATCGACCTCACCAACAACGAATCCCTCAAGGGGGCGCAGCGGGCAGCCTTCCGTATAGTCGGTCCGGCGACGGTATCCCTGACCGCCAACCGTGCACTCGGCTACCGGGGTTACGGGTACCAGTTTGCGGATGCCCCGATTGTCAGCGACGGTGGCGGCAACAGCGCCCGGGGCAAAAAGAAAAACGCCTGTTTCCCGGATCCCTGTCCGCTGGAACTGAAGTAAAGGGAGGGCAAAAAAACCGGGGCCGCCCGAAGGCGGCCTCGGTAGCAGTTCATGAATCCAGGACAGCTGGATTCACATGTCGTGGTCACGGCGCCGGGTCGAAATCTGCATCACCGACATAGTAGGGACGCATCATCTCGTTGTCCTCGTGCTCGACAATGTGGCAGTGCCAGACGTAGAGGCCGGGGATGTCAAACAGGGCCTTCACGGTGGTGGTCTCCCCCGGGTAGGAGATGACCGTGTCCTTGTAACCCGACTCCCAGGGCAGCGGGTCGTTGGTGCCGACCACACTGGTTACGCCGCCGATTGCCTCGCGTCCCAGCACCTCGAACCGCACCAGATGCAGGTGAATGGGGTGGGCGTCCGCGGTGAAGTTGTAGATCGTCCATTCCTCGATGGCATCCAGTTCCGGGTTCTCCGTGACGTTCACCACCACGCTGGCACCGTTGTTGAGGGTGATGCCCATGGCCTGGTTGCCCGGATCGCTGGCATCGGTCCATTTGAGGGGATTTCCCGTCGCGCCCGCGCCGGAACTGGTCACCGTGCCAAGCAGGGCCTCGGTGGGACCGAAGAACACGGAGCCAGGGGGGCAGGCACCACCGACCGGTTGACCCCTGTATCGCAAAGCACCTCGAACCAGGTTTTCGGACACACAGACCAGCTCGGACTCGGCCTCGTTCAGGGAGACGTTGCGAGTGTTGTCCGCAGCACCAAGCGGCGCCTCGGTGTTCAGCACCAGATTCGCCGGCTCGGTGGCCTGTGTGGATCCGCCGGGATCGGTCGGGCTGGCACCAAGAAGGCCATGGTTGACCACGAACTTCATGACCTGACCGCTGGTGCCGGGATCGGCGGGATCAAAGTCAGTGCCGGGAATACCGCCGCCAAAGGGTTCGTCGGGGCCAATGTTGTGCAACTCGATCACAGTGCCATCAGCCAATCCGCGGAAGTCCACGATGACGTCGGCGCGCTCGGCCAGGGCCATCAGGACCTGGGCCGTGCCGTCCCCGCTTTGGTCCAGGTCAAGCGCGTTCATGTCAACCGGAGCATCCAGAAAGCCCTGTTCGGCGCCGATTTGCCAGACTTCGACATCAGGATTACTGAACTTCAACCACAGGAAGCGCGAGTTGCAGCCGTTCAGCAGGCGGAAGCGATACAGCGCCGGGGCCACTTCCAGTTCGGGCCAGGAGACCCCGTTGACCACCATGACGTTGAAAAAGGCCTCCGGTTGCCAGAACGGCAGGACGTCTGATGGCCTGCCCGCAGGATCACCGACAAACGGGATCTTGAGCTGCCCCTTCCAGAGCCCCTCGAAAAAGGCGCGATCCTTCGGGTAGAACAGCGAGCCGTCCCTGTTGAAGGAGCGGTCCTGGATGACGATGGGTATCTCGCGGATGGCATTGCGTGCCGCACTGCCCGGCACGTTGAGGTCCAGCACCTTCTGGCCGGCGACCGGGGCCGGGCCGGGGAGTTTGCCATCCCACTCGCCGGTCGTGTTATCGCCCTTGGAGGTGTCGCCCACTTCACCGTTAGCACCACGGATCAGCCAGAAACCGGCCGGCCCGGCATAGACGTTGCTGCGGGTCATGCCGAGGGTGTGGTCGTGGTACCAGAGGGTGGTCGCCGGCTGGTCGTTGGGATAGCGGAAATCGGCATAGCCGAGGTTCCCGCTGTTGTCTCCCGTGACGTCGTCAAACAGGGTCCCGCTGGTGGCGTAGCCCGCGGGGATATTGTTGGCGGCGGGCAGCCACCAGGCCTCCGGGTAGCCATCGCTCTCCGGACCGACATGCGCGCCGTGGACGTGGGTCACGATGGGTACCGGGCCCTTGTAGAGTTCCTGGCTGCTGCCGGCGCAGTCGGTGCGCGGGGCGCCCGTACGGCAGTCCTGCGGCGGGTTGGCCCAGTGCACGGTCTGGTCGATGGGCAGCAGGTGGTCAAGGTACTCGCCTTTCCAGTTCACCAGGCCGTTGATCCAGCGGACGTTGACCGGCGTGCCCGAAGTGGCCTCGATGGTGTAGGCCGGGTAGTTGAACTGGGAATTCGCGGCCGGCGCCACGCCCCCCTTCGGACGACGGTCGTTCGCCGGACCATAGCTCCAGACCCGCGTGGGGCTGAACTTGTCATTGCGGCCGTTCAGCGAGTTCCAGATGCCGCCCGGCAGGATCTGCTGCTTGAATTCCCGTACCGCGATGTCGTAGCTGTTCGGGGCGCCGTCATTTTTCATGACCGGCGGGATCACCAGCGGCGTGACATACTTGGGAATTGTTGTTGGATCCAGCGTGCCGCCGGGTACCGGCGCTGCTGATGCTGTGAATACTGCCAGAAGACTGCCCAGAACGAAGACGGCGCTGGGCACCGTCCATGCGTGATTTTTCATTACCCCCTCCCCCGTTTATTGTTGTTACGGTTTGTCGATGCTGCATTTCGACCTTGTCAGAGAGGGTGTCCGGGTGCGTTGCGCTTCCGAATGACTGTCCGCAGAACTGCCCCCCGACAGATCGTGCACGACAATATTTATATTGCAATTAATATACCAATTCAGCAAGTCATCCAGCTTGTCAGAATCTTAACAAGATCCTGTTATATTCTTTTGTAAGAATGGCTGGTCAAATAATGTCAGCTTGTCATGACGGAATTGTCATGAATTCTGACAATTATGTCGTAAGGGTATTTACATACAGCATGGCATGCAGGAACAACCGACCAGCCAGATGCATTTCGGTATATTCTCGGTAAGGAACGGTGGTCGTGTTGCGCCATCAAGGCGGACCGGCGCGAGTGCCGGGTCTCCGGGCGGCCGTTATTCCTCCTGGTCAGTGGTGCCTTCGGCAGCAATCGACAACAGTTCGACCACATAGATCAGCGGCTCGAAACCGAACCTGCCTCGTTTTCTTACCCCGTTGCTCACCAGCGCCGGCGGAACATACAATTCCCACTGCCCGCCTTCCTGCATCAGCTGCAGCGCCTCTCTGAGGCCCGGTATGGCCTCGGCAACAATGAAAGTCGAAGGCTGTGTCTCACGGAAGGAGTTGTCCAGTTCCGTGCCGTCGGGGCGAAAGGCGCGGTATTCGATTACCACCGTATCTGCAGGTCCCGGTGTCCCGCCACTGCCGGGTATGATTTCACGATACTGCAATCCGCTCGGCAGGGCGACAACTCCTGGCTGGCGTGCATTTTCCTGGAAGAAAGTGCTTGCGTCACGGCGACTGCTGAAGTTATTTCCGGAGAGGGGTAAAGACCCTATGGCGACGAAATCCGGTTCCGGCAGTACCGGCCCCGATTGCTCGCTGCCAGCCTTATCTGCAGGGACTTGCCCGGGTGCTTCCGCGGCAGACGGTGGCTGTTGCTCCGTCGAGCCTGTCGCAGGCGCTGCTGCGTGGTGCTCGCTGGTCTGGAAATTCCTGATGGTGTCCCGAATATCCTGTATACCCTGATGGATCCCTGCCATCAGCCGGGTGTTGTTTTGTGCCTCGCGGAATGTTTCAACACTGAGCACGAATGCCAGCATGAAAGCCATAACGGCCACTGTCATGGTCACGTTCAGTCGGCGGGCCTGCCGGCGCTCACGGATCAGCGCCTTCTGCTGTGCGGCATGGTGCTCCTCGGCCTGCTCCCTGAGACGAATCTCCAGGTTATTGGCATGGATCTCGGCCTTGTCCTGGCGTGCGACCGCTTCTTCCAGTTCTCCGCGCAGTACCTCGAGTTGCTGGAGCCTTGTATCCCGTTCGGATTCAATTTCACCGACCCGCAGCCGCAGTTCGTCCAGTTGTTGTTCATCCTGCTGCCTGAAATGCGCGAGTTCGGATTGCAGGCCGGCCATGTTCGCCAGCAGCTCAGCATGCTCATCCGAGGACGCAGTTGTTCGGCCGGATTCCAGGCCTGCAGGTTTTGCCCGCCATCGGAATCGCTGAATCAGGCCCTGCCAGATCTGACTGATCTTTCGCACTATGTCAGGTTGCTGCCTGTAGGGTGGTTATTGATGATCAGGCCAGCGCCTTGCCGCATAACCTGATCCCGGCTACTGCATGGATCGTGCTCATTAATTCATTGTAGCGCCAATTACTTGACATGCAATTGGCGGGTTGCAGTACACCGGGAAGGGGGTGAGCTCATCCATTGTCAGACGAAGCAAGCGTTGTCCAATTATTAGCGATTGCTGATGTGTTAACTGACTCCAGTGACTGGCGGTGCTAATTGACCAGTAGCCGATGTGTGCCTGAAGCTGAATGCCTGCTTTCTGCGATCGCCGCGTATTCGAAGGCATCCAAGAAGAAACGGGATTCGTCGAGCCCGTGCTGCATGAACAGCGCATACCCGGCCTCGGTCATGACGGGCAGGGTTTCAGTGGTGCCGTCGACCCGCGCAGGGATGGTGTGTTCCTCGTAGTTTAGCCGCCATGTCAGCCAGGCATCGGGCCTGTTGAAGCCGGAACCTGGCTTGATGACCTTCGTTCAGCAGCCCGTCCGGGTACTGAATTCCGTATTGCAGGGAATGGCCAGGAGCTGGTCTTAACGGAAATAAAATGGCGGCCCTGGGGCCGCCAAAATGGGGACTCGCTACCGGGAAAAAAACAGCCAAAAAACCAGTAGCAGTCAATACATAGCTTAGCAGGCATGTGCAGATACATATATTGTGGAAACCACGTATAAAGCCTGATGGCAGGTGCGTCAGACAAAACCGGATGAGGGGTGTTTGAATCGCGGCCTAATAGAGCGCCGCATCCAGCGCCTTGCGCTGTATCAATAACAGGTCGGCGCTATTGAATGTATCGACAAGCGGCGGTTGAGGCGTGCCATTTACAAGTGGCGCAACATTGCCACGTGCAAGTTGTCGGCTGTCAAGGGTTGTGAGGCCGAGGACAGCGCGAGCCGCCAGCAGGACATCGGCGGCATCCACGGCACGGTCGTCATTGAGGTCACCCCATACCGGAAAACTTGCCGCGAGCAGCGGGTCATAACCGGACACGCTTTCCATGCCGTCCCCGAAACCGTCGCCGTCGGTATCAGCCACCAGCGGGTTGAGGTCATTGAGCGGGTCATATGCCGTGTCATTGCCGTCCCAGGCCAGTTCCTGGTAATCCGTCAGGCCGTCGCTGTCAGCATCCGCGTCTGCCAGAGGATCGGTGCCGATCTGTATTTCCAGCCCGTCAGAGAGGCCATCGCCGTCGGTGTCCTTCTGGAAATCACTGCAGCCAGCCGTATCGGCGGGGTTACCTGCTGCGGTATCGGGGCACAGGTCGGCAGAATCCGCTACGCCATCACCGTCGTCATCCAGCGAGGCCAGGGCCGCATCCGCCTGGATGAGTCCGTGGCCGCTGTCAAAGTCGACGCCGCTTGCGCCCATATCCAGAGCGGTTGACTGCAGGGTGTTGTAGACCGCATCCGGACCCATTGACGGGTCGAAGGCGCGTACCAGGGCAGCGACAGCGGCGGCGTGGGGTGCCGCGGCGGAGGTACCGAAGAAATTGGGATAACCGTTACTTTCGTAGTCCTGGCCGGGATAGAAAAATGTGGTGTCGACGCCATCGGGTGCAACAATTTCCGGCTTCTGGCGCAACTGGTTGATGGCATTGCCACTGGTGTCAAACAGGATCGGTGTTCCGCCGCTGGACGAGAACGTCTCAAGTACCGGTGGACTGGTGCCGAAGGCCGGTGTCTGGCTGTAGCGTGCGGCACCCACCGCCCGGGCACCGGCAGCAACAGCATGGCCGTATGCACTGCCGCTGGCCGTATCATGTTCATTGATCGTCACCCCGCCGAAATACACGTACTTGATGGTCGCCGGGGGCGGGCCGGAGACGAGTTCGATGCCCAGCTGGAAGGTTTGTGCAGGGCCGTTATTTGTATAGCCGAACACCTCAACCGGGTCGCCGCCGGCGTTGTTATCGATGCCGCCTGCCAGCGCACGCAGCTGGCCTTTGCCGGAATACAGGACGATGTCGAGATCGCTCGCGGCACCGGGCGGGCCACTGATGGAGAAGTGCGGGTTGCTCCATTGAAAACTGAATATGGCGGTCGCGCCGGATGCGATGGTGATCTGCTGAAGCGTATCAACGGCAGCACCGGCATTGAAATCATGCCGGACGCTGCCGCTGCGATAGCCGCTGATGCCCGAATTGCGAAAGCTGTCTTCGTAGGATTTGCGGGCATCATTGCCGGCCGAGGAGAAATAGGCCACCCCCATGGCCTTCACGGTATCAACGGCCTGGGCAAGCGGGCCGTCCTGAAACATGGGTTCGGCGTAATAGATAATGTCGTCGTTGATGACCGTTGCGCCCGCGGTGGCCAGCTCGATGATGCCGCTGGCGAAATCGGCGACACCGTTGAAGGCGCTGTGGAAGGCCTGGGTGCTGCCGGGTGCTACATCATGGATGATCTGCATCATGGCGCGCCCCTCGTCTATCGCGCCGCTGCATGGACTCATTTCCTGTAAAACCGTCACGCCGCCCGGAAGGTCACCGCTGCCAACGTCGCCCGCGGCACCTCCAGCACCACTCGTGCAGTCATAACTGTCGGACAGTGTGCCGACCATGACACCACTGCCGTCCACGCCAAAAACCGGTCTTGCCGTGTCGGCCTGCATGGCAGCGTCACCCTGGCTGGTGACACTGCCGGCCCGCGTACGCATCATTGCCGGACGGGCCCGATGCAGGGAAGCCAGTCCGGCGGCTTTGCCAAGGGCACGCACTGGCATGCTGCCGGATACCATGCGGCCGAATACAGCTGGCTGTTGCATACCGAGTTCAACGAGGTCCTGGCTGAGCGTATCGGCACTGCCTGTGGCGACGGCATCGATGACGATGTGCTCGTTACGGACATGGACAAGCGAACTACCTGGCTGGAATGCTGTGCTGGTCCGCCATTGCCGGCGCTGTTCCTGAAATGCGCGGAATTCCTGGTCGACCACGATAAGTTCCATGCCGAGCTTGTGCAGCGGGCCATCCTTGCCCTTCAGGTCCTTACCGTGGAATGCCTCGAGAACCTGTTGGCCAAATGGCGTGGGAATGCCATTGCTGTCTCTGAGTGTGGACAGGTCTGCGGCATGCACAGGCCAGGCTGCCACCAGGGCCAGGTGCATGATCGCGATCAGGAGTGATCTGTCTCTCATGCCAGACATCCTAGCAGGTCAACCCAGGCCCGGGGACTGCATGCCGGTTGGGAAAGGAAGGTTCATTGCCTGCAGGGCAGCGGACAGCAGTGGGTACGTGCCAAGGGTAACAGCCCCGCACATAATGGGGGATTGGTCGGCTTGCCCAGGGAATGACTCAATCCTGCCAGTAACTTATCGTTCAGCGTGTACTTCAGGAATCGATTGTTTGTCCGTGCGGCAATGGATGAACCTGCTGTCGATGCTGGCCGTATACGTGCCTGTTAACTTCAACAGGCTGTTAAGTGTCAGAAGGTCTGACTCAGAAATAACACCCGGAAGACGGGCGGCGATCTATGTCCCGGTATCCCGGCGCGGGACAGGGCCTAGTCCTGCTTCAGCCCCTTGATGCTTTCGGCGATCGCCGCGTATGCGAAGGCATCCGAGAAGAAACGGGATTCGTCGAGCCCGTGCTGCATGAAAAGCGCATGCCCGGCCTCCACCATGACGGGTGGGCCGCTCATGTAGACGTCGTGGCCTGACAGGTCCGGGATGGCGCGTACGACGGCATCACTGACGAAGCCGGTCTCGCCGTCCCAGTCGTCGCCCGGTTGGGGATCGGACAGTACCGGCGTGTAGCTGAAGTTGCTGTGCTTGCGGACAAACTGCTGCGGCAGTTCATCGAGGTACAGGTCGCGTCTTGCGCGCACACCCCAGAACAGGTGGATGGGACGCTCGACGCCGATTTCAAAGGCATGTTCAAGGATGCCCTTGAGCGGCGCAAAACCGGTGCCACCGCCAATGAGAACTATCGGCCGGTCCGAGTCCTCACGCAGGAAGAAGGTGCCGAGCGGTCCCTTGATGCGCAGCAGCGTCTTCTCCTTCATGTGGTGGAAGACCTGGTCGGTGAACAGGCCACCTTCCACATAGCGGATGTGCAGTTCGAGGTACTCGTCGTCATGCGGGGCATTGGCGATGGAGAACGAACGGGGGTCGTGGTCCTTGATCAGGACGTCGATGTACTGCCCGGCCAGGAACTGCAGGCGTTCGGTAGCCGGCATTTTCAGGTGGATACGAATGACGTCGTGGGCCAGGTGTTCCAGCTTCTCGACGCGGCACGGCAGCGTCTTGATCTCGATGTCGCGCGCGGCATCGACCTCGCGCACCTGGATGGTCAGGTCGGAGTCGGCGTGCGCCTGGCAGAACAGCGCCTTGCCGGCGGCGGCAGCGTCATCATCCAGTGCCGGCGGGTTGCCGTCCCCGTAGCTGACATCGCCGTCAACCACGCTGCCCATGCAGGAACCGCAGGCGCCGTTGCGACATCCATAGGGCAGTATAATGCCCTGCCGCAGGGCGGCATCGAGGACCGACTCGCCGGCATCCACCGTGAAGGTGTGCCCGCTGGGCTGAACTGTGACTTGATAGGACATTCAATTACTTAACTGTTTCAGGAACGGCATTGTCGCCGATTTGCCATGCAAGATAAACCGGATAATCCTGTGTTAATCGTCGGTTGCGGCGATATCGGCCGGCGTGTGGCTGTGCGCCTGCTGCGCCAAAACCGGTTGGTGACCGGTGTGGTGCGCAGCGAGGCCGGTGCGCTGGCAGCCAGGGTAACCGGCGCACACGTGCTGCGCGTTGACCTCGACAGCGACACGCCGCCGCCCGGCTGGGCCAGCGGCTATGCCGAGGTGTACTACTTCGCCCCGCCGCCGCGGGAGGGGGATACCGACGAACGGCTGCGACGTTGCCTGGCGCAGTTCGATAGCGGCAAACTGCCGCTGCGCATCGTTTATATCAGCACCAGCGCCGTCTACGGCGACTGTTCTGGCGACTGGATCACCGAGGCGCAGCCGGTCGCACCGACCACGGCACGCGGCAGGCGTCGCCTCGATGCGGAGACCCGGCTGCGCGAGTGGACACAGGCGCGGGGCGTGCGACTGGTCATCCTGCGGGTGCCCGGCATCTACGGTCCGGGCAAGCTGCCGATGGCGCGTCTGGAGCAGGGCCTGCCGGTGCTGCGAGAGGCCGATGCACCCTGGACCAACCGCATCCATGCCGACGACCTGGCGGCCATCTGCATTGCCGCGATGCAGGCCGACAGTCCGGATGTGGTCTACAACGTGAGTGACGGACATCCGAGCAACATGACGGATTATTTTTTCCGGGTTGCGGATGCCGCCGGCCTGCCGCGCCCCCCGGAGGTGGATCGGGAGGAAGCCGCCCGGGTGCTGTCACCGGGCATGCTGTCTTTCCTGCAGGATTCGCGGCGCATGAAAAACGACAAGCTGCTGCGAGAGCTGGATATCACGCTGCAGTACCCGGATCTGGATGCCGGGCTTGCATCGTGTTTTACAGGCTGAACTCGGCGACGACGGGTGTGTGGTCCGATGGTCGCTCCAGCCGGCGCGGCGCCTTGTCGATGTAGCAGGCGCTGCAGCGGGCCACCAGCGCCTGGCTGGCGAGAATCAGGTCGATACGCAGACCCATATTGCGCCGGAACGCCGCGGCGCGGTAGTCCCACCAGCTGAAGCTTTTCTCCTCCTGCGGGAACAGGCGAAACGTGTCCTGCAGTCCCAGTTCGAGCATCCTGCCCAGCGCATCGCGCTCCGGCGTGGAACACAGGATGCGTTCATGCCAGGCCTCGGGGTCATGCACGTCGGCATCGGCCGGGGCGATGTTGAAGTCGCCCAGCACGATGAAATGTTCGTGTTCCTTCAGTTGTGTGCCGATATAGCCGGTCACCATTTCCAGCCAGTGGAGCTTGTGGGCAAACTTGTCGCTGCCGACTTCCTGGCCATTGACGACGTACAGGTTGAGGACACGCACCCCGTCGATGGTCGTGCCGAGGATGCGCCGCTGCGGGTCGTCGAGTCCGGGCACATCGGTGACGATGTCTGTGGCATGTGACTTGCTGATGGTCGCGACGCCGTTATAGGTCTTCTGGCCTGAAAAGACGACCTCGTAGCCCGCGGCGCTGATTTCATCGGCCGGGAAGTTCTCGTCGGACAGCTTGGTCTCCTGCAGGCACAGGACATCCGGCTGTTCAGAGGCCAGCCAGTCCAGTACATGCGGCAAGCGGACCTTGAGAGAGTTGACGTTCCAGGTGGCGATTTTCATTGTGTTTTACACGTGATGAGCTGGCTTCAAAAATTTCTTCACCGCAGAGAAAAACACAATCGGTTTTTCACTGCAAAGACGCAAAGGACGCAAGGATAAATCAGGTAAAAATCCAGTCCACCTGGCCCTCGAGATGCAGGAGAAACCGGTTTCTTTCCCGACACTGAAATGTTTTATTCAACTATTTCCAGCCTTTGCGTCCTCTGCGCATCTGCGGTGAACATCACGCAGCCAGACCGGTGTGACGTAACAGCGCATCGATGGTCGGCTCACGGCCGCGGAACTCGACGAACAGTTCCATGGGTTCGCGCGAGCCGCCCTGCTCGAGGATGCTGCTGAGGAAACGGTTGCCGGTTTCGCGATCAAAGATGCCGGTTTCCTCGAAGGCGGAGAAGGCATCGGCGGACAGTACCTCGGCCCACTTGTAGCTG